>Ga0302279_10000591_pt1 | contig 53169 bp, 42 predicted proteins | sample III_Bog_N3_3_FD_194541 | JGI IMG/M metagenome (GOLD analysis project Ga0302279, IMG submission 194541) | Peat permafrost microbial communities from Stordalen Mire near Abisko, Sweden - III_Bog_N3_3 | ecosystem: Environmental > Terrestrial > Soil > Wetlands > Peat | place: Sweden: Abisko... | reverse complement strand
CCCCGACCACGCAGAGGTTACGGTGGTCGCGGGTGAGGGCCGTCAGGAAGCGGTACTGGGCGTGGTTCGTGTCCTGGAACTCGTCGACCAGCACGTACTCGAACTTGCGTCGCAGCGCGTCGCCGGCTCCACCGGCGTTCTCCTCGAGAACCCGGACCACCTTGCCGATGAGGTCCTCGAAGTCGACGGCGTTCGCCGCCTTCAGCTGCTCCTCGTAGCGCGTGAAGAGCTTCACGATGGCCTCGTCGACGTAGGAGTCGACGTTCATGTCCCCCGCGCCACGGCACTCCTGCTTCTCGCGATGGATTCTCGAGAGGACCATGCGCGGCGGGTAGCGCTTCTCGTCCAGGTCCATCTCCCGGAGTGCGCGGACGACGACCTGCTTCTGGTCGTCGGTGTCGTAGATGACGAAATTGCGCTCGAGACCGACCGACTCGCCGAAGCGCCGGAGGAGCTTCGCGCAGGTGGCGTGGAACGTGCCGACCCACAGGTCCTTGCCGACCTCTTCCCCGCAGAGGCGGCTGAGCCGGGCGCGCATCTCCCCGGCGGCCTTGTTGGTGAACGTCACGGCCAGGATGCGGTAAGGCGGCACACGCGCGCAGGCGACCAGGTTGGCCACGCGGTAGGTGATCACCCGGGTCTTGCCGCTTCCTGCGCCCGCAAAAACGAGCAGCGGGCCGCCCACATGGGCCACGGCCTCGGCCTGAGGGTCGTTGAGCCCCTGGGCGCCTGGGGTTTGGGGGGTCCCCCCGGGCGAGCCGACCTCGTGTGGCGGTGTGGGTGCAAGCGGTGATGCCATGGAGAACCCGCATAAGTTCTTCCACGCTCTGCCGCAAGCGCCGCTCGGGCTCCCGGCTTCTTTCGCCGGGACCGTCCAGCGCCGAGCGTCCCCGGCCAACGGGGGTATGGCGCAGCGCGCCACGCGCGGGCGGACTATGTGCGGCTGGGTCGGCTGTTTTATGCGCGCTCCCGCACTCCTGGTCTATATTCGGCAGAAGATCCGCAACTATGAGTTCTACAAATCCGCCCACGCCCAAGGAAGAGGTCCCGTCCCGCGCTGAGTCTGCCGAGCGTTCCCCGGTCGACCCTGCGCTTGCAGCAACATCGGAGGTGATGGCGGTGACGCCCGAATCGGAGGCCGAGCAGCAGGCAGCGACGCCAACTGCCACCCCACTGGATGAGGCTCGCGCCGAGACCACGAAGATGAAGGAGCAGTGGATCCGCACCGCCGCTGACTTCGACAACTTCCGAAAGCGCGCGCGGCGTGACATGGAGGATTCGCGCCGCGGAGGCAGGGAGGAGCTGCTCAAGGAGCTCTTGCCCGTCTTCGACAACCTCGAGCGTGCGATTCAGAGTGCGCAGCGTTCGGCGGACGTGAAGGCCGTGTCGGACGGGCTCGCCATGGTCATCAAGCAATTCAACGACACACTGGGGCGTATTGGCATCAACCGCGTGCCGACGATCGGCAGCCCGTTCGACCCTGGCGTTCACGAAGCCATCCAGCAGGTGGAAACGTCGGACCACCCTCCTGGTACGATCGTCGCCGAGGTGCAGCCCGGCTACGTCCATGGGGAGCGGCTCGTTCGCGCCGCCATGGTGGTGGTCGCCAAGCCCAAGACCGACGGACCGACCAACTAGCCGCGGATCGACGAGACGCACATGGGCAAGGTGATCGGTATCGACCTCGGGACGACCAACTCGTGCGTGGCGGTCATCGAGACCAACTCCACCTCGGACAAGCTCGACGTTCGCATCATCCCGAACTCGGAAGGCGCACGGACGACACCTTCTGTCGTCGGCTTCCCCGCAAGCGGCGAGCGCCTCGTGGGCCAGGCGGCGAAGCGACAGGCGATCACGAACCCCACGAACACGATCTACGCGGTCAAGCGTCTCATGGGCCGAAAGGCCGCGACGCCCGAGGTACAGCGCCAGGTTCGGCTCGTCCCGTACAAGATCGTCGAGGCGGCGAACGGGGACGCGTGGGTCAACGTCGGCGGACGTGACATGTCGCCGCCGGAGGTCAGCGCGCTCATCCTCGCGAAGATGAAGGAGGTCGCCGAGACCTACCTCGGCGAGCCCGTCACGGATGCCGTCGTCACCGTTCCCGCGTATTTCGACGATGCGCAACGGCAGGCGACGAAGGACGCTGGGAAGATCGCCGGTCTCGACGTGAAGCGCATCATCAACGAGCCCACGGCGGCGGCTCTTGCCTACGGGCTCGACCGCAAGGTCGCCGAGCGCGTGGCCGTCTACGATCTCGGTGGCGGCACGTTCGATATCTCGATCCTCGAGATCTCCGGCGAGGGCGTCTTCAGCGTCAAGTCGACGAACGGCGATACCCACCTCGGCGGGGAAGACTTTGACCAGCGCATCATCGACAGCATCGCTGACATCTTCCTGAAGGATAACAACGTCGAGCTTCGCAAGGATCGGATGGCCCTCCAGCGCCTGAAGGAGGCGGCCGAGAAGGCGAAGCACGAGCTCAGCTCCTCCCTCGAGACGGAGGTGAATCTCCCGTTCATCGCGACGAACGCAAAGGGCGAGCCTTTGCACATCGTGAAGACAATGAAGCGCAACGAGCTCGAGATGCTGACCGCGGATCTGGTCGAGCAGACACTCGAGCCGTGCAAGAAGGCCCTCGCCGACGCCAAGGTAACGCCGGCGGACATCCACAACGTCATCCTGGTCGGCGGGATGACGCGCATGCCTGCCGTGATCAAGGCCGTGAAGGAGTTCTTCGGCCGCGAGCCCAACAAGGGCGTCAACCCCGACGAGGTCGTCGCTGCGGGCGCAGCCATTCAGGGCGCGGCGCTGACCGGCGAGGCGATGGAGGTGCTCCTCCTCGACGTCACGCCGCTGTCGCTCGGCGTCGAGACTGGCGGCGGTGTCTTTACGCCGCTCATCCCTCGCAACACGACCATTCCCACGGAAAAGAGCGAGGTCTTCACGACCAGCGTGGACAACCAGTCGTTCGTGCCGATCCACGTGCTTCAAGGCGAGCGCAAGATGGCCGCCGACAACAGCAGCCTCGCCCGCTTCGAGCTGACGGGAATTCCTCCCGCGCCCCGAGGCGTGCCCAAGATCAAGGTCACCTTCCGCCTCGACGCCAACGGCGTCGTCGACATCGAAGCGCTCGATCAGGGGACGGGAAAGAAGCAGACCATCAAGGTCACGCCCACGAGCGGCCTCTCGAAGGAAGACGTCGAGCGCATCGTCGGCGAGGGTGAGAAGTTCAAGATGGCGGACGAGCTCCGCCGGGAGCTCGCGGAGATACGTAACGCTGCGGAGACTCTGCTTTACACAACCGAGCAGGCACTGGAAGGGTACGCCGACCTCGTGGATGCGGAGACGCTCGGGCAAGCACGTGCCCAGACCATCGAGCTGAGAAAGCGGCTCGAGGAGCAGGCGAATCTGCAAGCCATCCGCGATTCCTACCAGAAGCTCGAAGCCTTGACGTTCGCTATCGCCGAGAAGATGTATGGCGGTGGTACCGAAGGCGAAGGCGGAGCGCCAGCCGCGTAGAGCGGCGCTGGTCGTCAGTCGAGCGTGTCGTCGCCCTGGACGAGCGAGGAGTCGGGCGGCGGCGCGATGTGCGACGAAGGCGGTGCCGACATCTTCGGCTCGGGCGCCATCAGCTTGCGGACGAGGTCCGCGCGGTTGTTCACGTCGAGCTTCTGGTAGAGCCGCCGAACGTAGGTGCGAACGGTGTTCTCGCTCAGCCCTGCGATGGCCGCCACGTTGACGCCGCTGTAACCAGCGACGAGCAAGCGGGCGATCTCTCGTTCACGTCGGGAGAGGCCCTCCATCGCGGCAGGGGCCTTGCCGTCGACGGACTCCACCCTCACGACCGCGCAGCGGGCGCCGCCAAAGACAGGGTCCCCATCGATCTTCGCGACCGCGACGACGACGCCGTTCGGCAGACGGGGCGGCGTCGGAAGTGCCTCTCCTCGGGCCCGCGACTCCAGAGAGGTCTGCGCTGCGTTCGCCAGAGAGTCCTCGATGGGGAGCACGTCGGCAGCCCAGTCGATCCCTTCCTCGCGATCCGCGGCCCAGAGAACCTTCCGTGAATCGCGGTCCAAGACGTAAAGGGTGCCGCCGGGGCGACCGAGCGCGCGGAGCGCCGCGGCTTCCCTGGCGAGCTCGTCGTAGGCGATTTGAGAGCGCGCTCCCGCGACCACGTAGGGGGCCAGACTCTCGAGGGCGGACGCGTCTGCCGGCGTAAACAGCGGCTCGCCCGCCCGCCGCTCGAGCCCACCCAGCCCGAAGAGCACTCCTCCCTCATGAAAGAACACGAGGAGGGCCTGGCCGGCCGTTCCTCCCGCGGCGACCGTCGCCGCGTGGTCGCGGAAATACGGCAGCTTCGCCCTCTCAGCGTCCGGGTAGAGCTCGTTGGCGATGTAGGCACGTCGCGTCGTGGCAACGACGTCGGTCACCACGAAACCAAACGCTTGCGAGAGTTTACACCCCGGATGAGGTGTGATCTGCGCCAGCGTCCCATCCACCACCCGCGTCGCGTCTGCGTACGCGAGGGTGTCGTGGGTGCCGAGGCAGAAGAACCCAACCGGGGCCGGCACGATGCTACGCATTGCGTCGATGGCGCGCCGCCGGAAGCTCGCCCTGGAACCGTGTTGGACGACCTGCAGCGCAGCGGCGCGAAGCGCCTCTTCAGTTGTGGTGCCCACGATTGACGCCCTCCGTATTATACAGTGCTCATCCTACAGCACGGCCGCCCCGGCAGAAGCACTAGCGTACCGAGAGCTATACTCCAGATCATGAGCGACTACGTCACCGACTCCGACCGAGCGGCCAGCTTCATCTTCGACTGGAACGAAGTGAATCGCAAAGGCCGCATCACGCCGAAGAACGCGACGTTCTTCGACGAGACCTTGCGCGACGGTCTGCAGAACCCTTCCGTGACCGACCCCCCCATCGGGGACAAGCTCGCGATTCTCCATCTGATGGAAGACCTCGGCATCCACGAGGCTGACATCGGTCTGCCCGGGAGCAGCAGGCGCGCCTTCGAAGACGTCCTGCGTCTGTGCAAGGAGGTCGTCGACTGCAAGATGAAGATAAAGATCGCCGCCGCAGGGCGCACGGTCGTGAGCGACATCACCCCGATGATCGAGGTGTCGCAGAAGGCCGGCATTCCCATCGAGGTCTACGCGTTCATCGGGTCGAGCCCGATCCGCCAGTACGTCGAGGAGTGGGACCTTGCGCTCATCGCGAAGCGGAGCACCGAGGCCATCGACGTCGCCATCAAGGCGGGCCTCCCGGTCGCTTACGTGACCGAGGACACGACGCGTTCGCGCCCGGAGGTGCTGACCACGCTCTTCAAGGCGGCCATCGATCACGGTGCGACGCGCCTATGCCTCTCCGACACTGTCGGCCACGCCACGCCCGATGGCGTGCGCAATCTGATTCAGTTCACGCGGAGCGTGGTTGCCGGCACTGGCGCGAAGAACATCGGCCTCGACTGGCATGGTCACAACGACCGTGGGCTCGCGCTGGAGAACGCGCTCTGGGCCCTGGAGTTTGGCGCGGACAGGGTCCACGCGACGGCTTTGGGGATCGGCGAGCGGGTTGGCAACGCCCAGATGGAGCTCGTCCTTCTCAACATGAAGCTCCTCGGACAGCTCGAGGAACAGGACCTCACGAAGCTGCTCGAGTACTGTCAGACCGTCGCCAAGGCCGTTGGCTGGCAGATCCCTCTCAACTACCCGCTTGTCGGTCATGACGCTTTCCGAACCGCCACGGGCGTGCACGCGGCCGCCATCATCAAGGCGATGAGCAAGGGGGATACGTTTCTCGCCGACCGCATCTACAGCGGCGTGCCCGCTGGCATGTTTGGTCGCAAGCAGGAGATCTGCGTCGGCTTCATGAGCGGCGCCTCCAACGTCAGCTACTGGCTGACCGAGCGCGGCATCCCCAACGACGAGAGCCTCGTGAAGGAGATCCTGGCCGCTGCCAAGGGCCAGAACCATATCCTGAGCGACGATGAGGTCATGGCGGTCGTCCGGCGGGTGAAGGAACAATGAAACGCACGCTCTCCGGCGGCGCTTCGTTCGCGTCGTTTGCGCTAATCGTCTGCTCCGCGGCCTGCGGCTCCCACCCTGGGGGGTCCGGCTTCGACACGGACGACGGCGGTGGGCCGTCGGCGGACGCCGAACAGCCCCCGGTCGACAGCAGTCCCGGCAACGGCGACGGCCCGACCCTCGGAGGTGACGTCAGCTCGCTGGAGGCCTCGACGGGCCAAGTTGCCGAGGTGTTCGGCGAGAGCGCGGACACCTTGTACAAGCTTGATCCGAACACAAATGCCGTGACCGTCGTAGGGGCGTTTCAGGGGTGCTCGAGCGTCATCGACATCGCCCTCGACAAGGACTCGAACATGTTCGGCACGACGTTCGATGGGTTCTACAGCATCGATCGCACGACCGCGGTTTGCACGCTCATCGCTTCGGGAACGAACTATCCCAACTCGCTCTCGTTCGTTCCGGCAGGAACGCTCGATCCCAACACGGAGGCGCTCGTCGGCTACCAAGGTGACCAGTACCTGCGCATCAACACTACGACGGGCGCAATCCAGAACGTCGGGACCTCGATCGGCATGGGCTACTCGTCGAGCGGCGACATCGTCAGCGTGAAAGGGGGCGGGACCTACCTCACGGTGACCGGCGGGGACTGCGAGACCGACTGCCTTCTCGAGGTCAATCCATCCACCGGGGCGTTCCTGAAGAACTGGGGACCGACCGGTCACTCCGCGGTGTTCGGCTTGGCGTTCTGGGCTGGCAAGGTCTACGGCTTCGACGACGAGGGGGAGCTCTTTCAGGTCGCCTTCAACGGCGCAGCGCTCCAGATCACGAGCATCAGCATCCCCAGCGCACCACCCATGCTCTCGTTCTACGGCGCAGGGTCGACGACCAGCGCGCCGCCACAGACGAACATGTAGTAGAACTTCTACGTGCATCGCAGGGCAGCCGTCGGAGTCGGAGCCCTCGCTGCCGTTGCGCTCGTAGGCCCAATCGCCGCCTGCGCGACGCTTCTCGGACTCGACGATGTCGGCTACGCGCCGGCCGACGGCGGGATCGTCGACGGGATGGCGGAGAGCGCCGCGACCGATGCGTTGCCCGAGAGCGCGACCGATGCGTCGGATGCTGGACCCGTCCCGACCCAGCTATTTCTGTTCGGCGGCCTCACGCAACCCGGCGACACGACCGCTGCCGTCGTCGTCGGCACCCTCATGCCGGATGGTTCGATCGCCAGCTGGACCCAAGGCGAAGCGCTTCCCGAGGCCGTGTCCTTCTCCGTGGGCGGCGCGAGCTCGACGGCAGTGTTCGCCGCCGGTGGGTCGGCGGGCTCTGGAGCGTTCCTGAGTGCGGTATTCGGTGCAATCGTCGACGGTGGACCTCTTGGTCCCTGGGTCATGGTGAGCAACCTGACGAGCCCGATCTTTCGCCACTCGGGCGTGTCCACCGGCGGCTCCTTTTACGTCATCGGCGGCGGCACCTACTCCGGGCTGACGGCGGACGTCCAGTACGCGCTCGAAGGAATCGACGGGCGTCTCGGCGGCTTCAACCCAACCACTCCGCTGCCGGCTGCGCTCGACCAGCACGCAAGCGCAGCGGGCGGTGGGTTCGTTTTCGTCACGGGCGGCGTGCTGCAGGGTGACGGCGGCATTTCCGGCGACGTCTTGTCGGCCCCGCAGAACGCGGACGGCACCCTCGGCGCATGGAGCACCGAAGCTGGGCAGGCGACCACGCCGGGAGCGTTGGCACGTTTCCGCCATGGGGCGGCGACGTACAAGGGCAATCTGCTCGTCGTGGGCGGGCTGAACGACACCGGGTTTCTGTCCGACGTCCAGGTCGCTCCGATCGCCGCCGACGGGTCGGTCGGACCCTTCTCTCCCACCGTCAGTTTTCCGGCCGCCGGGCGGCAGGACTTCGGGTGCATCGTGGTGGGCGATACCCTCTACGTTCTCGGCGGCGACAGCGGCAACGACGGCGGCATGCCGTATGACGACGACGTCTGGTACGCCAAGCTCGACGGCATGGGGAACATCACCCAGTGGAAGCAGGGCCCCCCGCTGCCGACGGGGCTAGCGTACTTCGGCATCGCCGCGCACTGAGCGTCGGAGGATTAGAGTCCCAGCCACGCACCGGGCGGGATCGTCTCGGCTCCGTGCCGGATCTCGAAGTAGAGCATCGCGCCCTGCCCGTCGTCCCCGACCGTCCCCACGCGGTCCCCGGCGCCGAGGTCGTCCCCGACCTTCACGTCCACGCTCGCGAGGTTGCCGTTTACCGTGAAGTAGTGCTCGCCGTGGTCGACGATGACGATCCGGCCATAGGGTCCATACCGATCCGCGAAGGCAACCCGCCCCGAGTACACGGCGCGTACAACAGCACCCTGAGGTGCGTGCACCTCGAGGCCAGGCCCGTCGGTGCCCTCCCGGTGTGCGGCGCGAACCTCGGCGCGCCCGAGCACGGGAAAGAGGAGGCGACCCTTCGCCGTCTGGAACCCCCCTGGGGTCGCTGGCTCGGCCGACGCGCCGCCGTAGATGGGAACGTAATCGCTGGCCCCGGCCGAGGATGCCTCGAAGGCTCGGTCGAACGCTTTGCGACGACGTTCCTCGTCCGCCATGGCGATACGAGCGCTGTCCATCGCCGTGCGCTGGCCCGCCAGCGCGACGCGATCGCGCGCCACACGCTCAAGGCCGCGGGCGAGGTCGGCTCCGCGCTCGTGCAGACGCTTTTCTTCGCCGATGTCGGAGATCAGAGCGCGTCGAGCGCGCTCGACGTGCATCGCATGGGTGACGAGGGCGTCGAAGCCGCCGCCCACCGGGAGCATCCCCGCGCGGGTCAGGCGGTAGAAGGCGCGCCCGCGAAGGATCGTGCGAGCGTGGGCCTCGGAAAGCTTTCCGCCGAGCCCCGACAGCTCGTGCTTCGTGGACTCCTCTTCGGCATCGAGGTCCGCAATGCGCCGATCGAGGGCGGCCAGGGCCAGGGCGGCCTGCGACTGCGGGAGCGGCGCGCCGAGAGTCGTGGGCGCTCGCTGCGCGTCGAGCGCGGCCCGGGAGGGGAGGGCCGCATGTGCCGGCCACGAAGCGGCGACGGCGAAGCTGCCCAGTAGCGTGAGCAGGCCCGAGCGTTTCATACCGCCACCAGCTTACGAAGGCCCATCGCTGCAGCGGTCGCGCCGAGCCCGGCACCCAGAACGACCATGGCGACAGCGATGTGCCAGGGCAGAAACGTGGGCTCTACGCCGATCAAGGCCGCGAGCTCCGTATCGAGGCGACCGCGAACGACGAGGAAGAGCACGCCCAGCAACAGGAGGGCGCCCACCGCGCCCATGGCTCCCTGCGCGCTGCCCTCGACGAGGAAGGGTCCCTTCACGAACGCGTCGGTCGCGCCTACGAGGCGCAGCACCTCGACCTCCGTGCGACGTCGCTGCAGCGCGAGGCGCACGGTCGATCCGACTACCGCGAGCACCGAGGCGAAGACGACCAGAGCCAGCAACGCGGCCGCGGCGACGCCGCCCTTGACGAGCCGTGAGAGGCGGGCCGTCCAGGCCTGGTAGGTCTCCACGTCGTCGACGGCTGGCAGCTGCCGCAGCTTGCCTACCATGTCCGCGAGCTCGGCGTCGCTGACCTCGGCGCGGACCTCGATCTCGAGCGAGGCGGGAAAGGCTTCGACCGGCAGGGCAAGCAGCTCGGTTCGCGCGGCGCCTTCCTCCGCCCCGAACTCGGTCCTGGCCTGGCCGCTCGACAGGTAGCGAACGTTCGTTACCCCCGGCACGCGGGAAAGGGCCTCCTTGAAAGCCGCGACATCGTCCTGGCTCGCGCTGTCCTTCAGGTAGATGGACGCGCGGCCGGCGTGCGCCCAGCGCTCCTCGACGGCATGCAGGTTCGTCACTACGAGCAACGCGGCGCCCAGACACACGAACGCTACGGCGAGCGAGAAAACGCTGAGGGCGAAGAGCCTCCACTCCCGGAGCATGCCGCGCCGAGCGCGCCTTGTGGTGCCGAACGAATCGAACATGGAATGCTCCTCCAGGATGAAGTGATGCGGCGCGTGACTCGCGCGTTCGCTCAGTTGGGAAGTGGAAGCGCGTCCTCTTCGGGAGCAGAAACGCCCGTCGGCACGTCGAGCGCCTTGCCCTCGTCGAGGACGATGAGCCGCCTCGGGCGGACCTCGAGGAGCGTACGATCATGCGTCGCGAAGAGAACGGTGGTGCCCGCTTCGTGGACTTCCTCGAACAGGCCGAGGATGTCGATGGCGAGCTGGGGGTCGAGGTTGCCGGTGGGCTCGTCGGCCAGGATGAGGGCCGGCTCGCCGACGATCGCTCGAGCGATCGCCACCCGCTGCTGCTCACCCCCGGACAACACGCCCGCAGGGTCCTCGCCGCGTCCCTGCAACCCGACGCGCTCGAGAGCCTCGCCGACGCGTGCCCGGACGAGGCGGCTCGGCAGGCCGAGCACCTCGAGGGTGACCGCCACGTTCTCGAAGACGGACCACGACGTGACGAGCTTGAAGTCCTGGAAAACCACGCCGATGTTGCGGCGCAGGAAGGGAACGGAGTCGGGGGTGAGTCTGGCCACGTCCCGGCCCAGGAACAGGATGCGCCCTTGGTCGACGGACTCCGCGCGGTAGAGCATGCGGAGGAGGGTCGACTTGCCCGACCCGCTCGGACCGGTAATGAAGACGAACTCCCCGCGCTCGATGATGAGGTTCATGCCGCGAAGTACGGGGGCGCCCGGACGGAACGACTTGAAGACGTCCTCGAAGAGGAGGATGGGTCGATGCGCAGCCTCCCGTCCGAAACGCGCTCCCGCGCGGAGCATCGGGCGAAACGGGGCAGAACGAGAGTTGTCGTCGTCCGATTCGGGCATATGCGTGCGGTATCAAGACCGAACGCGACCGGCCAAGTTTGCGGCAAGCGGCCGCAGAGAACGCGGGCGGCCTACTTCAAGAAGGCGGTGATGTAGGACGTCGCGAGCTTGGTCGGCGAGGTGATTGCCGCGCCCGCCAGGACCTTGCCTGTGTAGGTGATCGGACCAACCGTCACGGGGAAAAGGTCCTGCTTGCACTTCGGGTGGCTCACGGTAACCGCGAGGTCGACGCCTACAGGCAGGTTGTAGGCGATAGCCGAGGGGACCTCGCCGGCCGCGACGCTCGTGGCAGTGGGGCTCGGGAAGCCGCCGACGAAATAGATGAGCCCGGGGCCGCCCCCAGCGTCCTCATGGGTCGTCTTCCCGCCGGCCGTCACGGTGATCGTCGAGCCAGCCACGGTGCTGGTGCACGCGCTCTCGGCGGTGACGCCGATCGCAAGCACCCCGAGGCTCTTGTCGAAATCGCGAAACGACTGAAGCAGGATGTTGGCCGTTGGGATGTCGACAAGGATCGTGGCGCCGTACGCCGTGTCCGCGCTGAAGATCTCCTCCTGGTTCGTGAATTGAACGTAGCCGGGGGCGTCATGCACCTGCGTCACGGGCGTGTTCGCGTGGATGACGAGCGACCAGTCGCCCATGGCGTTCGCGGTCGTCGAGGTGCCGCCCATCGAGATTGTCGCCGACGGTACGGGCTTCGCGAGGTTCGTGAACTGCACGTCGCTGCCCGTCACGGTCACCGTGCCCGGGACGCCGCCTTCACCCGCCTCGCTACCGGCGTCCACGCCGGGGGGGCTCGCGTCCGGCGCCGTCGCCGAGCCCGACGAGGCGCCGCATCCGGAGAGTGCCGCCGTCAAAACGATCCAGGCAGGGTCCTTGTTCACAGGCGGCTTCTCCGGCGGTTGGGAACGCGTGCCAAGCCCTGCGAGCTACGACGCCGCGGGGACGCGCTCTCGCGCGCCGTCCTCGATCCAGCGAATGGCGCGCTCCGCGACCGCCAGCGTCTGGGCGCCATCGACACCCGTGGCGAGATCATTCACGCCGCGGCCATCGAGCGCGTCGGCGACGGCGAGCGCCTGCGCGGCGAGGGGCTCGATGTCCCCCACCGGCAGCACGTTGGAGATCCCCGTCAACCGCGCCGTCCGTACGAGCCTTGGTACGAGAAGGTCACCCACCAGGATATCGGTGCTCGTCGTCACCACGATCCGTCTCTCGCGCACGCGAGACGTTCGGTCGACCCAGAGTCGCGCCACGGCGCCCGAGTCGCACGCAACCACGAGCTCCGCTCGATCGGCGCCCGCCCCGCTGGCTGACCGAAGGTCGATCCCGCCTCCGGTGAGGTAGGCCGCGAGGTCCAGGTCGTGGACGGCCAAGCTGAGGACGACGCTGTGTTCACGCGAGCGGGTGGGTGGCTGCGCAATGCGCCGCAGGTCGAGAGCGAGGACGTCCCTGGACGTTACGAGCGCGCGAAGAGCGACGACGACCGGGTTGTACCGTTCGGAGTGGCCCACGAAGAGATGCTGTCCAGCCCCAGGGCTCGTCGCGAGCGTGTGCGCGTCCGCGGCGCGTCCGCAGAAGGGCTTCTCGACGAGCACGCTGCAGCCAGCGCCGAGCGCTCGACGAACCTGCGGCGCGTGGGCGGCGATGGGGGACGCCACGACGACGAGCTCGGCGGCCGCGATGGCCTCGGCCTCGCGCGCGAAGCAGCGGACCCGCGCGCTCTCCGCGACCTCCTGACCTACGCCTTGGTTCGTGTCGAAGACGCCGACCAGGTGGAAGCGTGTGTGCAGCCCGGAGAAGACGCGCACGTGCCGGCGTCCCATGACGCCCGTGCCGAGGATGGTCACGCGATGCCGCTTCGGTTGCTCTCTGCGCGCCATCCTGGGCCTCTTTCTTGGTCTCTCTAGTACAGAGGTCGCCGCAGGGGTACAGCCTCGCAGCAATGCGGGCGTTTTTTCAGCCTATCGCCTGGCCGGCGCGGCCGTGTGCTCGAGATGCCTGCCCAGGAAGTCGGCCGCGGTCCGGAAAATCGCCTCGAGATTGTCCGGATCCCGCGGGACATGCGTCATGTCCGGGACAGGGAAGAGCTCGAAGGGGCGACCGGCCTTCTCCAGGGCGCCCGCCAGCTTGAGCGAATGGAAGAAGTAGACGTTGTCGTCCGCGGTACCGTGGACCACGAGCAGCGGCCGGCGCGGCCCCTCGAGGCTGGACGCCGCCATCGTGAGGAGGGACGCCGCGTCGTAGGCGGCGGCGCTCGACTCCGGAAGGCCGAGGTAGCGCTCCGTGTAGCAGGTGTCGTAGTCCCGCCAGTCGGCCGGTGGAGCCGCAGCCACGGCGACCTGGTAGACGTCCGGCCGAGCGAGCGCGGCCATCGCGGCGAAGTAACCGCCGAAGGACCAGCCGTAGACGCCGACGCGCGACGTATCCATCTCGGGGAAGCGCGCCCCGAGAGCCGCGAGCGCCGCGACGTGACCGCTCAGGGGGACCGAGCCGAGGTTGCCGGCAATGGCTCGCTCCCACGCGCGCCCACGGTCGGGCGTGCCCTTCGCGTCGATGGCGACGACGATTGCGTCGGCGCGATCCGCGATCCACTGGTCGAGGACGAAGCGGAGGGCACTCGAAATGGCAACGCTGTGGCCCGGGCCCGCGTACGCAGAGTCGATGACCGGGTAGCGCTTGCCGGGCGCAAAGCTCGTAGGTCGAACGATGGCGACGCGCACGGCGTCGGGCCCGATCGTCGTGAGCTCGACGTTCGGCAGGGCGGCGGGGGCCTCCGTCAGGGCAGCGATGGGGTGACGCGGGGCTCCCCTCTCCACGGTCTGCGCCCAGTACTCCGGCATCGCAGCTCGCGTCGCGCTCTGGACGGCGAGGACGTCGTGCGTCGTGCTGAATGTTGCAGTGGCGTTGCGCCCGTCCGGCGCGACGAGAGCGTCGGGCGCGGAGCCATCGAGGGGCACCCGGAAGATCCCGGCATCCGCGGGCTCGGCGGACGCCCGCACGTAGGCGACGCGGCTCCTGCCGTCCACATCGAGCAGGCCCCGGTAGCCGATCGCCGCGTCCGTCAAGACGCGCAGGAGACCGCCGCGGCTGTCACGAAGCTCGAGCCTCTCGTTGCCGTCGCGTTCGCTCGACCACAGGAACGCGCTGCCATCGGGCAACCACCGCGGTACGGTCGGGTCGACGTCGAGCCACGCGCTGTCGTTCTCGACGACGAGAGGCTTCGTCTTGCCGGTCGCGGAGTCCACGGCCAGCAGCATCCCGACGCGCTGCGGGCGGTCGAGAGCGTAGAGGACCAGGGGAGCGCCTCTGTCCCAGGTGACGGTGGCGACGTAAGGAAAACGCGTCTGGTCGAGCGCGACCCACGTGGTGCGTCCGCCGCTCACGCCGACGATCCCGAGCCGCACCTTCGCGTTCGCGCCGCCAGCGCGCGGGTACCGCGTCGCGACGGGCTCACGCTCGGGATGCGCCGGATCGGCGATGTGAAGCACCTCGACGCCGGCGGTGTCGGCTTCCTCGTACACGACGCGCGTGTCGTCGGGTGACCACCAGAACCCCCGCGATCTACCGAGCTCTTCGGCCGCGATGAACTCGGTCGAGCCGTGCGAGAGCGTCTCGGTGCCACCCTTCGTGAGGGCCACCTCGGCCGCGCTTCCGCCGCTGCGGCCCGAGCGCTCGACGTCAAGGACGTAAAGATCGTGCCCGCGGACGTAGGCGACGCGCCTGCCGTCGTGAGACAGGTGCGGATCGATCACCGCCCCGAGATCCGTGCCAGCGCCCCCCGTCGGCAGCTCGCGCGTCTCGCCGGTCTTGCGCTCGAGGACGTAGGCGTGCCCGGAGAGGCTGAGCAGCACCCGCGAGCCGTCCTCGCTGAGCTCCAGCTCCGTGAAGCCCGTCGCCCGCGTGCGAAGGCGCTCTCGCCGGGCGCGCTCGGCCGCGCTCAGCTTCTCGGGGCCGGCGAGGAGCTTGTCGGGTGACAGTACCTCGCGCGTCTCGCCCGTCTTCAGGTTCGCCTCGAAGAGCGACTGCCTGGGATCGCGCGGGCCCGATCGCAGAAAGAGCACAGCCTGGCCGTCGGACGTCGGCACCATGGCCTGGGGTGCACCGAGGCGGAATCCGCGGGTCGCGGCGTACGCGCGGAGGCGCGACGTGTCGGCCACGGCCGGCGGCCGTGTGGCGACGTCTGCCGGAGGCGCTGCGTCAGGCAGCGGGCCCTGGGGCCCCGGCGGAGGAAGCTGCCGAGGTGGGGGCGGCGATCCGCTGCAAGCGGCGAGGGCCAGAGCGGCGACGGCGAGGCGACCACGCATCGAAGCGATACAACCACACCAGGGCGGCACCGGCCATGCCCGCCCGCTTCGGCTACCCGCCGACCCCGAAGCGAAACGGGTAGCTGGCCACGGTCGTAGGAGCGTCGCTCGTCGGGAAGTGCCAGGTCTTCACCTGCCGTACGACGCAGCCCTCGACGCGCGGGTTTCCGATCGTTGTGCCGGCGAGGGAGGCGCTCGATACGGTCCCGCTCGCGTCGATCTGCCAGGCGACAGTGACGCCGCCGCGGAGCTGCGGGTTGCGCTGTGCTTCGCTCTCGTAGCAGGCGCGGAGCGCGCCCGTGTGAGCCATGACCACGCGCCGTACCTGCTCGGGCGAGAGCCCGCCCGAGGGCGCGAGCTGCTGGTTGCCGAAGACGACGCGTCGCTCGCCACCGCCACCGCCCGTGCCCACGCCGTTGCCCGTCCCGCCACCCGCGCCCCCGTTGCCGTTGCCGCCGGATCCGCGCCCGCCCGGCCCACCGGCGCCCGCGCCGTATCCCCCGCCGTTGCCCGCACCCCACCCGGTGTTGAGCGTGCCGGACCCGAACGCAACACCTGCGCCCGTCCCTCCGCCGCCGGGCCCGCCCCCCTTGAGCCCCGTTCCTGTGCCGCCGCCGAGGACGACGTTGGCCGAGTTGATGCCCCCTAGGGCGTCGCTGACCGACGCGATGGATTGGAGCTCGCGCTTGACCTCCTTCGCGTCCTCCGAGTTCAAGACCTCGCTCAGGCCGCCGTAGTTCGTGGTCGGATGGATCTCGCCCGGAAGCTCCGTGTGGTCCTTCTCGCCGTGCATGCCGAACTTTCCCTCGGCTCCGGCGATCTTCTGCCCGCCTCCGGGCGGCTTCTTGTCCTGGGCGCCGGGATCCTTCACGCCGGCCCCGCCGGGCTTGTCATTCCCGCCCGCCGCGGGTGGAGGGGGAGCCTCGATGGCGGCGCGGTGCAGGCCGAACCGAGCGGCGTACTCGTCCGGGTTCGTGAGCTCGAGCGGCTTCGAGAGCGGCGGAGGCGTCAGCAGCGCGCGGACGATACCGAGAACGCCTAGGTGGAGCACGCCGCTCGAGAACAGCGCGAGGAGCGCGAGCAGCTCGACCCGCGGCATCGCGGCGAGCGGCGCGGGCTGTGTCGTGTACTGAAAGAAGATCGAGAAGAGCCCGTACTGGAGAAGCCCGTAGTCCCCCGGGACGACGGGAACGGGCGCGCCTGACTTGGCGAACGACATCGGGTCCTCGTCACGGCCCCGAAGCTTCAGCATGCCCCCGGTGACGCCCAGCGCGTCGACCTCCCAGCCCCCCTGCGATGCGCGCAGCGGTGCAGCGGACATGAGGACGCCGTCGGGGATCGGCAGAACCTGGCCCGCCTCGTCGCCCAGCGAAAAGGACTGCCCTCGCGGAAGCGTGCGCAGATCCAGCACCGTCGTACCCCACACTGCTGCGACGCGAAGGGCCTGCGAGCCTGCGACCGATGCTGCGTTCACCACCGCGTACCTCGTTGTGTTGGCAAGGGTCCCATCATCGTCCGACGCGCGCCCCGGCGGAAAGTTCCCGCCCCACGATAAGAGTACGCAATTGCCGCCCGGTCGTCCCGGCCAACGACGCGGCTAGAAGCTCGGGTCGCGCCGGGTGTCGGACATTTCGCGCAAGAAGGAGCGATGTCCGAGGTCACCCGCCGCGAACTCCGCCCTTACGCGGCGGAGGAAGTAGACAAGCTGCGGGCTCTTGAGCCGTCCTTCGATGTCGACCTCGCCGAAACGGAACACCTTGCCGCCGCCGTCGAGGGTCTTCGCCTCGAGCACGTCCTTGCCGGGGGTGCCGTGGGCGCCGCCGTCGTGCTGCGGCGGGACGACCTCCGCGTGGCTCGTGGCAAGAGGGTCCGCCGCCGCGTCCGCCGGAGCGCCCCCGTCTGCTTTGGGCCTCCGTGGCGAGGTCGGGGCGGTGTGGTGGGGTCGCGTCTGCGCGACGGTGAAGGAGGAGCCGAGCGCCATCGCCGTCGTCAGGACGAGAAACAGCAGCCCTCGGTTGCGCGTGCGGTTCTTCATAGGTGACCGGGGGGCTTGGGGGCGTCCGCAGCGTGGCCAGGAGTGCCGGGGTTGGGCGCGGCGGCCGGCGCGCCCGGTGCGGGCGGCGGCGGGGGAGGCTCGGGCTTGTTCGGCGTCGACGCCAGGCTTGTCAAGTAGCGCTCGGCCTCGGCGCGCGAAGGGTGATCGCTCGGGGCGTCGGCGAGGAAGCGCTTGAAGAGCGGCTTGGCGTCGACGGGCCGTTTCAGCACGTCCGCGTAGAGGACCCCGAGGTTGAAGAGAGCTCCCACCTGGTGCGGGCTTCGCTCGAGGATCTTCTCGAGCAGCTGCCGCGCCTCCTCGTACTTCTGTGGGTGCTGCGCGTCGGCGTCTCCACGGAGCGCGGCCGCGAGCCCCAGAGACGCCTCGTTGTCGTCAGGCAGGATCTGGAGGATGGCGCGGTATTGCTCGGCGGCCTTCGGATAGGCGCCGGCGCGCAGGAGGACGGCGCCCATGTTGAGGCGCGCGGTAGTGTCGCGCGGATCCTCCTGCGTCGCCTTGAGGAAGGCCTGGAACGCGAGGGCGTCGTCGCCGCCTGCGAGCGCGATGAGCCCCGTCGCCCTCTCGGCGATGGCGCTGTGCGGGTTGGCGTCGAGCGCTTGCTTGGCGAGGAGCGAGGCCGCGTCCCGCTCCCCCTTCGCCAGGTGGCAGAGCGCGAGCTCGGCTAGTGCCGAGGCGTCGCCGGGCTTGCGGACGAGCATGTCGCGCGCCTGGCCGATGGCCTTGTCGATCTGCCCGCCGTCCCGCAAAGCGGCCACGTAGAGGGTCCGTACCTCCACGGCGTCGGGGTGGCTCTCGAGGAAATCTCCGAGGCTGTCGGCCGCGGCGCGGCTCTCGCCGCGACGGTGCCTCACTTCCCCGAGGGCGAGCGCCGCGTCTTGCGCGTCCGGGTCGAGCTTGGTCGCCGCGACGAGCTGCTCCTCGGCGCCCGAGAGATCGCCCGCGTTCGCGAGGACAACGCCGAGATCGTAGCGCGCCTCCCAGAGCTTTGGATCGATCGCGATCGCCGCGTGGAGCAGCTCGATCGCCTTGTCCCGTCCATTCGGGTCCTTGGCGAACTGGACTCCCTGGACCATCCTCGCCACGGCCTGCGGGTTGGCGGGCGCGAGGGCCGTGCTCGCCGCGACGGGCGGCGGAGGCGCGTGCCCGCCGCAGGCAGCGAGTAGGATGCTCGCGGCCACGGTGCCGATCCCGCGAAGCCTCACGAGTGAGCCCCCTTGACCGCGACGGCGGGGCCGGGTGCAGGAGGTGCCGGCTCGGGGATCTTGGCCCGCTTCGGCGCCTCGATGAGGGGCGGGAACGAGTTGGCGCCGGTCGCCCGCACGTCGAAGCCGATCTCCTTGAACGGCGGGTAGATCTCGGCGTTGAGCCTGCCGAGCGCCTCGCGCATCTTCGCGGTCCACGTGTTGTAGATGCCGAGCTCGAGGGCCTTCTTCCAGCCCTGGTCGTATGCGTCGAGGCTCTTCTCCTCGATGGGAACGACGAACTCCTCGATCTGCGCGGTGTACGCGTCCTTGTCGGCCTCCGAGAGGTTCGGCGGCGCCGGCGCGTCGCGGAGCGACTTAGAGAACGACTCGTAGGTGTGCCCGATCTGGTAGAGGGCGGCCGTCGACCACTCGGCGACACCGAGCGAGACCGTGTCGAGGAAGATCTGCGCGGCCTCCTTGAGGAGCCCGGCCTTCTGTTTGAGGCGCCCCGAGAGCTGCTTCACGTCGCCCGAGATCTGGATCTTGTCGAAGCGAGCGAGCACGCGCTCGCCCTCCATGTAGCGGGCGTGCGCGGCGGCGTACTTTCCCTCCGGGCCGAGCAGCTTGGTCTGGTGCTTGCCGAGCGAGACGGCGTCCCTCAAGGCGTCGTCGGCGCCCTTGTCGTCTCCGCTCTTCGCGTCGGCCAAGGCAAGCAGTACGTACCCCTCCGCGCGGTGGTCCAGATTCTTCGAGCGCGGCAGGTAGCGCTTGTAGAGCTCGGCGGCTTCCTTGCTGCGCCCCGCGTTCTGGTGCGCCTTGCCCATCTGGAAGACGACCTCATCCGCCTCCGCGGAGGTCGCGAAGTCGTGCAGGTACTTGTTGCCGTCGGCGATGGCCTTGTCGTGCTCGCCCGTGGCGACGCGGAGAACGACGGCATTGTAGGCCGCGTCCTTCGTGTGCTCGTACTTCTGGTAGTGGGGGTGGTCGCGATCGTTCAGGCCCGCGATGGCCTCGTCGAACTCGGCCGCTTCCCCGAAGAGGCCCATCGACTGAAGCGTCGCGGCGGCCGTCCACGCGCCGAGGGGGGACTCTGGCTTGTCGCGATTCTCCTTGCCCGTAGCCAGCTGCGCGGCCTCCTTGAGCGTCGCGAGATCGCCGGCCTTCTGCGCCTCGAGCTCCGCGTTCACGCACGCCTGCGCCGCGCGCGGGTCCTTCGGGAACTCCTTGGCGGCGCGCAGGTACGCAGCGGCCGCGCCCAGGTGGTCGTTCGCTTTGCCCTTCTGCTCGCCCTGCTTGAAGACCGACTGCACGATGAGCGTGTCGAGCCGCGACTGCTGCGCGGGCGTCTCGAAGCCGTGCGCCGTCTTCAGCCGCCGCGCCCACGTCTCGATGTTGTCGTAGTTGTTCGACTTGTTGAAGGAATCGAGGAGAAGCTCCCCCGCGGGCCCGGCGAACTGCGAGTTGGGAAACTTCTCCACGAGCGTCCCGAAGATCTTCACCGCGGGGTCGAAGACCCGGTAGTCGTAATAAAGCTTCCCCTGGCGGAAGATGAGCTCGGGGAGTCTCGCGTCGTTAGGGTAGAGGCGCGCGTAGAGGTCGAGCGCCTCCGCCAGCTTCTTGTCGGTGTCCGTCTCCTCGATGCCGGGCTTGTTCTTGTGCGCCTCGAGCTCGCGGAGTCGGACGCTCTGGAGGGATGCGACGGCGTTGTTGAGCGCGTCGAGGCGCTCACTCTTGATGGGCTCTTCGTTGGCCTGGGCCTCGGGCATCGCGCGCGCGGCGGCCATGTAGTGCGTCGCCGCGACCGTCATCTTGTCGAGGTGGTAGAAGTTGATTTCGCCGAGGTAGTACTCGAGCTGGTAGGCGCCGGGCTCCTTGCCGAAGCGCGACAGGTACACCTCGTACAGGGAGCCCGCGGCCTCGTACTCCGCGCGGCTCGTCTTGTCGTGCTGGGCCTTGCCGTGCATCGCGACGGCGTGCTCCTTGAGCGACTCCGCGATCTTGCTCGAGGTCGCCGCGACGTTCGCTTGATCCGCCTGCGTGCGCGACCACGGACCGCCGACCGTGTACCCCGTGATGGCGCGCTCGTAGGTCGCCTGCAGGCGCTTGTAATCCTCGATCGTGAAGTAGCCGGCCGCGATCTGGAGGACCCAGTCGCCTGCGTCCGGGCTCGTCGGGTCGAGCTTCAGAAGCAGCTCGTAGGCCTCGATGCCGCGCTCGTAGTGCGACTCGTCGTAGAACCTCTCGGCGAGCGCCTTCACGAGCTTGCCGGCGAACTTGTCGCCCTTCATCCCCGTCAGAAAGTTGTAGGCGTCCGCGGCCGTCTCGTTCTCGTCCTGGGTCAAGACCTCCACGAGGTTCTTGAGCGCCTCGCCCTGGAGCTCGTCCAGCTGCTTGCGCTCGGCGACGCTCACGTTCTTGTCGCTCGTGTCCGTCACCATGAACACGTTGAGGAAGCGCTTCTTCGCCTCGTCGGTGTTGCCGAGACGCCAGAGGCACCACGCGCTCTTGAAGAGCGCCAGGCCGTAGAGCTCGCTGTGCGGGAACTTGAGCACCGCCTCGTAGCTGGCGAGCGCGCCCGGGTAGTCGTAGCGGAAGTTCAAGAGCGTCTCCGCCTTGAACATGTTGGCGTCGGGTGTGAAACGGGAGGTCGGGTACTCCTTCAGGATGCGCTCGAAGCGGGCGATCGCCTCCTCCGTCTTGCCCTGCTCGCTCGCGAGGAAGCCGTCGACGTAAAGCGCGAGGTCGTACTCGGCGAACCACGGGTAGTCCTTGAGCACGCGCCCGAAGAGGTCGCGCGAAGGAGCGAAGTTGGGCTCGGGCGCCTGTCCGCGCTGGTCGACGGGTCGCGTCTCCCACGCTTTGAAACGGTCGATGAACGACTCGCGCTCGAGCTCCCACTTGAGCTCGCCGAGGCGCATCATCGCTTCCGGCATCTCCGCGGCCTCGCGCGGCGAGTCGTTCACGAACTTCGAGAGGAGATCGACCGCCTCGATGCGCAGGCCCTTGATCTGCGACAGATCGGTGTCGATGCGCGCGTCCATCCGCGCCTTCATCGTCGCCCGCAGGGCGTCGGGCACGCGGACGCCGTGAACGACCGGGCGGCCCGCGCTCGTCGATTCGCCCGTGGGCGCCGCGCCCTTCGTGCCGCTGGGCTTCGCGATGGTGGTCGTCGCGATCGACTTCTCCGCCGCGGCCTTCACCTGGGAAGACTCGGCCGCAGCGGCGGTGGGCTTCTCCGGTCCGGCGTACGCGACCCCCTGCGCGGCGAGCAGCGCCACGAGGGCGGCGGATGGCAGCCGCATGGAGTGGCGAACGCGACGCTTCACTTTGCCGACTCGCTCCCGACGAACTCGTCGGGCCAGTCGTCGCCCTCGAAGGGCCAGTACTCTTCGCTGTCCTTCAGGTAGCGGCCCGCGTCGATCGAGTCGAGCGCGCTCCCGGGGAGAACGCCGTCGTTCAGCGCCTCTATCTCGACCTCGAGCGCGCGCTTTCGCCCGAGCACCGACTCGATGCGGCCGAGGCGCGCCCTCCGCAGCAGGCGCGAGAGGCGAAGGTCGACCCTCCGCAAGGCGTCCTTCGCCAGCAATGACTCCGACGCTACGAGCTCTCGTCGAGCCGCCTCGATGCCCGGCCACAGGTTCGAGGCGAGCGTCGTGTCGTCCCGGAGGAGATCGGGCAGGTCGACCGCTCCGTTGTGCCCGGCGGTTTCCGCTGCGCTCTTGGCCCCGCTCGCGCGGGCGAGCACGTCCTCCAGGCCGGCGAGCTCCTTCCGTAGCGGCGCAACGCGGTCCGCCGGGGCGCGCGCGGCCTCGAGGTCGTCGATCTGGTGGCGCACGCCGTCGATCGCTGTGCGCACGTCCAGAATCTCCTCGTGAGGGTCCGCGTGCTCCTCCACCCCGGGCCGCACGCCGCCGTTGGTAGCGAGCTGCCGCTGCATGTCTCCCAGCGAGCCCATCGCGAGGCGCAGGCCGCTCGCCTCGTGCTCGAGGATCGCGCGTCGGCGGGCCACGGCGCCGTACGCCGGGTCGACGCGAACGAGCGCGGCGATGGCACGTATGGCGTCGGCGTTCACGGACGCGCCGCCGACCTCCGCGCCTCCGGCGTCGCTCCCCGTTTGCACGGCCGACACGAGCGCGCCCACGGCGCGCGAGTCCTCGGCCACGCGGCGGGCGGCGTCCCGGACCGGCTCGTAGCGGGCGATGAACTCGCGCAGCTTCTTGTCCGCCTCGGGGAACTTGCACTGGGCGAGATCGATGTACGCGCCCAGGATCCACGCCTCGTCCTCGTAGCGGTGGTGACCCTGGATGGCGGCGAGCTCGTCCAGGAGCTCTCGCGCGCCGCCGTAGTCCTTCTTCTCGTAGCGGCTCGTCGCCGCCTCGTACAGAGCCTCGGCGAGGCGGTCGGAGTCCTTGGGGACGAGGTAGTAATAGTAGCGCGCGTCGTCGAAGCGGGCCTGCTCGTGGGCGACGCGCCCGAGCGCTAGCCTCGCGAGGTCCCTCACCGCGAAGTACTTCTCGTCGGCGAAGACCGGCGTGGTCGCCGACTGCCTGTTGGGATCGGCGACCTTGCAGAAGAGGTTCTCGCCGTCCTTGAAGCGGCCCTTCTCGACGTCGATGAGGCCCTGCAGGTACGTCGCCTGCGCCCAGAAGCGGGAGCGCTGTGTGATCGTCGCGTACCAGGCGAGCGCACCGTCCGGATCGCCGGCGGCCTCCTTCGCGCGGCCGGCGACGTAGGCGACCTCGCCACGCGTCTCCTCGGGGGCCGTGGGCGGCACGCTCTTCAGATCGGCGAGGGCTGCCGCGAAGTCGTCGTTCTCGCTCGCCATCTCGACGATCCGCCGCACGGCGCGGCGCGCGATCGTCGTGTTGCCCTCCCAGATTCCGGGCATCGCGAGGAGGCGTCGGATGTAGGCGCGGGCCGGTTCGTAGGCGCCGTCGGTCGCGAGGGCGTCCGCGAGCAGGAACGTCGCCGCGCGGCCGTCCTCGCCCTCGGCGAAGACCTCGAAGCGCGGGTGCTCGACCACCTCCGTCATCCGCGAGATCGCCTCGTCTGTGCGGCCGTTGCGCAGCAGATCCTCGCACTCGGCCAGCCGCGTCTTCACGTCCTCGAGCTTCAGGTCCTGCCAGCCGAGACGCCGCGCGAGGAGGGCCACGTGGTAGGCGCGCATCCCGTCACCGTGGGTGATGGGTCCTTCGCTCTTGGGGCCGAGCGGAGGCGGCGTGCCCGTGGTGGCGGCCGGCGGCGTCGTAGCGGGCGAGGTCGTTGCCGGAGCGGGTGCCGTCGTCGTGGCCGGCGGCGGTTGCGCGGCTGCCATGGCCGAGGCGAGCACGATCGCGGCGCCAAGCAGGGAGGGGAGAGCGGTGACCGGGCGCATCCTCACCTCGTCGCGGTCGTAGCCGGCCCTGCCGCGGCCTTCATCCGGACGCGAAGATCGTAGCTCCCGTGGCGATCGCCGGGGAACGACCCGCCCATGCTCGAGTCGTCCCCGATGCGGAGCGTCACCGAGAGGCGCTGGTCCTTCGGTACGTCCACGATGAAGCGCGTCCGCTGTGACGTGCGGAACGAGTCGTCCCTGTCGTCGTGCCGGTCGACGTCCACCGTGACGGCGTGGCGGCCGGGGGCGACCGCGTGCTCGTACACCGTCGTCGGGTCGTCCGAGTGGAAGCTCGTGGGGGCCGTGTAGACGACGCCATCGTCGAGCGAGACGAGGAAGCGGGCCACCTTGGCGTGGTCCCCGTCCGTCTGGACGCCGATGGCGATGCGCGACACGAAGAGGTTGTCCCCCACCGCCGAGACGCGCGCGCGGAGGGCAGCGATGTCGGCGAGGAGCCTGTCGTAGTCGACGGAGGCCGAGGCCGAGGGCATGGGAGCCGAGATGCCCGGCGCGTTCGGCATCTCGCTGGCGGCCGGGTTCAAGGGGGAGGGCTTCACCCCGCCGTCTCCGAGGTCCAGGCGGGGAGGGGGCGGGACAGGGCCGAGCCCTCCGTCACCGGCGGCCGCCGAGGTCGCGGGGACGGGGGTGTCGCCGTACGGGTTGTCCTCCGCGGCGGAGGACTTCGGCTTGGGTCTGGCGTGCGGAGGCTTCGGCTGCTGGGCGAGAGCAACCGTCACCCCTGCCGCCCCGGCCGATGCCACGAGCATCGACAGAGCTGCGGCGAATCGTTGCCGCGTGCGAGCCATCCAGTCTCCCTCGTCTTCCCGGCAAATGCCGCGGTATGCGGCCGTCGCCTATCGTGCCTGCAAAGGCGCACCGCCGCCAAGGACGAAGTGTCAGCCCCCGAACGGAATGAACATGCTCGCGCCGACCGTCACGAGGATGTCGTTCACGAGGTGCTCGTCCCCGAGCAAGGCTTCGCGCAGGAGGTGGTCGCGCACGTCCCAGCGGAGCGCGAACCACTTGCCGAAATAGAGCTTGGCGCCGAGCCCAGCGCTGCCGGTCACGCCGAGCGCGGTGGAGTCGTCCGTCACCCCGGCGCCGAGCGCGAGGTTGAAGTCGAAGCGGCTGATCCCTCCGCCCATCCATCGCACCTTGCCGTACGCGAACGACCAGACGATGTGGCCGAAGTAGAGCTTGCCAGGGTTGTTGGTGCTCTGCGTAATCTGCACCTCGGGGTAGCGGGCCTCGTAGGTGTCCGTCACCGCGCTGCGGAAGCGCGTGTAGGCGAAGCTCGCTTCGAGGGCGAGGTCCTCCGAGAAGTGGAACGTGTAGGCGCCGCTGGCGAGCCAGTTGGACGAGTAGAGGTCGGCCGCGTAGTAGCCGCCCATGACCGAGATCTCGTGGCGGAAGGCCTTCGTGAAGAGCCTGTCCTCGACGCCGCGGTAGTGGCGGCCTCCGATGAGCTCGTTCTTCAGCTCGTCGTCCACGCACTGGGCGTGCGCAAGGCGAGGCACACACACGGCCGCGCAGGCGATGGCGGCCGCCGCGACCGCGCGCGTCGCTCTCGGGCTCGTGGGCGCGCGCATCCCTTTCGTGGGTACCAGCCGCACGTTCGCACTGTCAATGTCGCTCCGCAGGCCGTAGACGTCGGTCGTGAGGGTCCGCACGCGCTGCGCTCTTGCGATCGGCGGCAACGACCCGGGCGGCGGGGCGGGGATCGCGGCGGATCTGCGCGCGTTCGCCGCGGCCGGCGCGTTCGGGTGCGCGGCGGTGGCCGTCCTCACGGTGCAATCGACCGCGGGGCTCCGCTCGGCGCGGGCGGTGGACGCGCGGGAGCTCGGCCTCCAGGTACGCGAGGTCGTGCGCCACCAGCGCGTCGGCGCGGTGAAGACCGGGGCGCTCGGGTCGCCCGCGAACGTCCGCGTGGTCGGCGCGTGGGCAGAGCGCTGCCCGCGGGTCCCGCTCGTGGTCGACCCCGTCATGCTCCCGACGCGCGGCCGGGCGGGCGCGCGCCTCCTCGCCCGCGACGCTCTTCACCTGCTCCGCGTGGAGCTGCTCGCGCGCGCCACGCTGGTCACGGCGAACGCGCCCGAGGCGGCGGCGATCGTCGGGCGTGAGGTGCGAACGGTCGCAGAAGCCAGGGAGGCGGCCGTCGCCATCTGCGCGCTCGGCGCCCGCGCGGCGCTCGTCAAAGGGGGCCACCTCGACGGGCGCGACGCGATCGACGTGCTCGCCTTCGCGGGCCCGCACGGCAGGATCGTCGAGCTCAGCGCGAAGCGTCTTCGTCTGGGGCCGGTCCACGGCGGCGGCTGCACCCTGGCGTCTCTCATCGCCGGCCGCCTCGCGCTTGCAAACCTCCCTGCCCGGGGCCCAGCCTTCGAGGCCGCCATCCTCCGTGCCGTCCGCTGGGCCAAGCGCCGGCACCACACGGCCCTCGCGCGCGCGATCGACGTTGGCGGCCCGATGGGGGTGCTGGTCCCCTAGCTCTCCCCGTGCCCGTGCCCGTGCCCGTGCCCGTGTTCCCTGGCCCCCCTTCACCCGAAGTCGTCGATGGGCCCCGCGCCCTCGCGGATGATCGCCGCCGGCGTCTGCGTGAGGTCCACCACCGTCGTCGGGACGAGCCCGCCCGCGCCGCCGTCCAGCACGAGCCCGAGGCCGTGGAACGCCTCGTCGAGCTCGGCCGGGTCGACGAAGGGGTCCTCGTCCGGCAGCTGGGCGGTGGTCGAGACGAGCGGCACCCCGAGCTCGCGCGCGAGGGCGCACGTGACCTCGTGCTTCGGGATGCGGATGCCGATCGTGCGCCGCTTGGTCTGCACGAGCTTCGGGACCTCGCGCGTCGCGGCGAGGATGAAGCAGTAGGGGCCCGGCAAGAAGTGACGCAGGACCCGGTACGCGGGCTTCTCCACCACCGCGTAGCGCGCGATGTCGCTCAGGTCCGGGCAGATGAACGCGAGCGGGTGCGAGCGGTCCATCCCCTTGATGGCGTAGAGCCGGTCGACCGCCTTCTTGTTCGTGGGGTCGCAGCCGAGCCCGTAGACCGTGTCGGTCGGGTACGCGATGACCTCGCCCGCACGCAGCGCCTCGATCGCGCGGGCGATCTTGCGCGGCTCGGGGTGGTCGGGGTTGATCTCGAGGAGCATGACGGGGAGAGCGGGCGCGCCGTAGCCCGGGCGCGGCGCGGCGTCACGCAGGGTCGAGACCGGCCGCGAAAGAAGTCAGGCCCGCGCGGCCCGTGCGGCTGGGCCCGGCGGCCGGAAGAAGTCCGGAAGGGAGCGTGCTGTTAGGCTGGCACCTGTCTGATGACGATCGACGATCTGCCGACGTGGTTTCTCCGCACCCTCGCGATCGTCTTCGGTCTGCTCTGGGGCAGCTTCCTCAACGTCGTCATCTACCGGGTGCCGCGCGACCTCAGCATCGTGAGGCCCGGGTCCCGCTGCGGCGCGTGCGGGACGCCCATCCGCGCATACGACAACATCCCGGTCCTCTCCTGGCTCATCCTGCGGGGCCGCGCGCGCTGCTGCAAGGCGCCCATCAGCCCCCGCTACCCGCTCGTCGAGATCCTGGGCGGCGCGCTCTCGTTCGCGATCTTCGAGGTCATCGTCTCGAACCTCCCCATGAGCACGTCGCTCGGGCGGGCCGGGCTCGTCTACCTCGTCGACTTCGCGCTCGCGCTCGGGCTCGTCGCCGCGGCCTTCATCGACGCCGAGCACATGTACCTGCCCGACCCCATCACCCTCGGCGGCACGGCCCTCGGCCTCGCGACGGCGACGCTGCGCGGGGTCGGGTGGCAGGAGTCGATCTTCGGCGCGGTCGTCGGCTTCTTCGGCGTCTGGCTGCCGTTCATCGTGCTCTACAAGCGGCTCCGCGGGCAGGCGGGGATGGGCATGGGGGACGCGAAGCTGACGATGCTCGCGGGGGCGTGGTTCGGCTGGCCAGGCGTCGTCTTCGCCGTCTTCGCGGGCTCGTTCCAGGCCACGATCGGCTCGGCCGTCGTCTACCTCGTGCGAGGCAAGATCGAGGAGCCGGAGAGCGTGCGCAAGGACCGGGAAGAGCTGCAAGCACTGGCGGCGGAGGGCGACGCGGAGGCGGCGGAGATCCTGAAGGAGGACCCGCTCGGCGAGGCGCCCGGCGAGGGGCTCGGCAAGGCGCGGATCCCGTTCGGGCCGTTCTTGATCCTGGCGTGCCTCGAGTACCTGCTCGCGGGCGGATGGCTGCTCGAGAAGTACAGGGAGTGGTTCCTCGGCGGGTACTAGGGACCTCCTGGTCGGAGTAGAGCGCGGGCCAGGTGGGGGCGCGCTGGCCCTGGTCGGGGAAGCGTGTCGGCAGAGCGGAGGAGCGCGTTGTCCCGCTGGATGGGCGCAGTGGGAGGACGGAGGAGCGCGCCGTCGGGCCGGATGGGGGCACCGTCCGGAGCGGACCCTGCGGGCATCCAGCGGGACCGGGCTCTGGCCCGTCGGTACCGGGCATTCATCCAGCGGTACCGGGCTCTGGCCCGTCGGTACCGGGCTCCGGCCCGTCGGTACCGGGCTCCGGCCCGTCGGTACCGGGCTCTGGCCCGTCGGTACTGGGCATTCATCCAGCGGGACAGCGCTCCGGCTCGTCGGTACCGGGCATTCATCCAGCGAGACGGCGCTCCGGCTCGTCGGTACCGGGCATTCATCCAGCGAGACAGCGCTCCGGCTCGTCGGTACCGGGCATTCATCCAGCGAGACAGCGCTCCGGCTCGTCGGTACCGGGCATTCATCCAGCGGGACAGCGCTCCGGCTCGTCGGTACCGGGCATTCATCCAGCGAGACAGCGCTCCGGCCCGTCGGTACCGGGCTCCGGCCCGTCGGTACCGGGCATTCATCCGGCGGGACAGCGCTCCGGTTCGTCGGTACCGGGCATTCCTCCAGCGGGACAGCGCTCCCGTCCGTCGGGACCGAGCGCGCGTCCCGCGAGGTAGCGCTCTCCTGCGCCGGGACTACTTGTGCCTGCCCTCGATGGGCACGTAGCTCCGCAGCGTCGCCCCCGTGTAGATCTGCCGCGGACGGCCGATCTTGGTCGAGGGATCCTCCATCATCTCCTTCCAGTGGGCGATCCACCCGGGGAGCCGGCCCAGCGCGAAGAGGACGGTGAACATGTTCGTCGGGAAGCCGAGCGCGCGGTAGATGATGCCCGAGTAGAAGTCGACGTTCGGGTAGAGCTTCCGCTCGACGAAGTAGCTGTCCTTGAGCGCGGCCTCCTCGAGGCCCTTGGCGATGTCGAGGAGCGGATCCTTGATGCCCATCTTGGCGAGCACCTTGTCGGCCGCGTCCTTGATGAGCTGCGCGCGCGGGTCGAAGTTCTTGTAGACGCGGTGGCCGAAGCCCATGAGCCGGAAGCCCGACTCCTTCTTCTTCGCGAGGTCGACGTACTTGGCGACGTTGCCGCCGTCGGCCTTGATCATCTCGAGCATTTCGATGACCTCCTGGTTCGCGCCGCCGTGCAGCGGGCCCCAGAGCGCGCAGATGCCCGCGCTGATGCTGGCGAACAGGTTGGCCTTCGCGCTCCCGACGAGGCGCACCGTCGACGTCGAGCAGTTCTGCTCGTGGTCGGCGTGGAGGATGAGGAGGAGGTTCATGACCTTCACGACGTCCGGGTCGGGCTCGTACGGCTCGGCCGGGACGCTGAACATCATGTTGAGGAAGTTCGCGCAGTACGAGAGCGAGTTCTTCGGGTAGACGAACGGCTGCCCGATCGACTTCTTGTAGGCGAACGCCGCGATCGTCCGGAGCTTGGCGAGCAGGCGCGCGACCGTGATGTCGATCTGGTCCTTGTTGTCGACGTCGAGCGCGTCCGGGTAGAAGCTCGAGAGCGACACGACCATCGACGAGAGGACCGCCATGGGGTGCGCGGTCGACGGGTAGCCGTCGAAGAAGCGCTTCATGTCCTCGTGGATGAGCGAGTGGCGCGTGAGGCGCGTCGAGAAGGCGCCCAGCTCCGCCTCGTTCGGGAGGTTTCCGTAGATGAGCAGGTAGCTCGTCTCCACGAAAGAGGACTGCGACGCCAGCTGCTCGATGGGGATGCCGCGGTAGCGGAGGATGCCCTTCTCGCCGTCCAGGAACGTGATCGCGCTCTTGGTGGAGGCGGTGTTCATGTACGCGGGGTCGATCGTCACGAGGCCGGTCTTGGCCCGGAGCTGCGAGATGTCGAGCGCCCGTTCCCCCTCGCTCCCGCTGATGACGGGCGCGTCGAACTTGGTGCTACCCAGCGTTAGCTCTGCAATGTCGGACACGATGGCCTCCTGCGCAGTACCTATAGAGCCTAAGTCCAAAGCCGTTCACTTAGAATCGATTGTCGCCCTTCGCGCATCGTTGTCATCCTGAGCGAAGCGAAGGACCCCCCAAGCACACCGCGCCCGGCCTCTGCCGTACGGGTGCTCTGAAGGGGATCCTTCGCTGCGCTCAGGATGACAACGGCCCGCTGACTCAACTAGGTGACTTCCACCGGCGTCTCTCGTCGGCCTGCCCCTGGGCCAGACGGCGTTGCTCCTGGACGAACGCGCCGTGGACGCGCGGGATGCGTGCGTCGGCGGCGAGGTGGTAGAGGACGCGCAAGGCCGCCTCGGCGTCGTCGCTCGCGCGGTGGGCGTTCTCGAGCTTCACCCCGAGACGGGCGGCGACCTCGCCGAGGGCCTTGGACTTCTCCTCGCGCTGGATTTCCCTGGCCCACACGAGAGGGTCGATCCACTCGACCTCCCGACGGAGCGCGGGGGCCACCGCCGTCCCCGAAGGGGGCGCGGGCCGGTCACCGGCCGCGGCGAGCGAGGCGGCGCGCCCGAACTCGTTCACGAGGAAGGCGCGGTCGAACGCGGCGTTGTACGCCGCGGGGATACACCCAACGAGGGCGGCCGCGATCTCGTGCGCGACCGTCTCGAAGCGGGGGGAGTCCTTCACGTCCGCGTCGCTGATGCCGTGGACGGCCTGGACCTCGGCTGGAATGGGGATCCCGGGGTTGATGAGCCAGTTGTAGCGGGCGATGACGTCCCCGTTGCGCCCGACGGCGATGCCCACCTCGACGACGCGGTCGACGGAGGCGTCCCGGCCCGTGGTCTCGAGGTCGATGAGGGCGATGGGCAGGTCCATCCACGGCAGATCCGCGGCGAACTCCTCCGCCAGGCCGCGCAGGACGGCGCGCAGCAGGTGCGCGATTCCCGGGTAGTGCTTGCCCGTGGGGAAGCAGCCACAGGCGTCGACGTGGTTGGCTCGCATCCCGGGCGCTTACTTCTTCGGCGCCGCGGAGCCGGCCGGCTTCACCGGCTCGGTGGAGACGGAAGGTCCGGGCGTCTGCGCGCCCGTGGTCGTCGGCGTCGTCTTCTGGTCGCCGCCGAGCTCGAGGGCGAGCCAGTCGTTCAGATCGCTCTGGACGTCGTAGAGGCGGCCGTTGATGTAGATGGTCGGCGTCCCGTCGACCTTGAGGGCGTCGGCGAGCTTCCTGTCGTTGGCGATGCGGTCGGTCGTCGCCTGCGAGGTCTCGTCGGCGTGGAGCTTGTTCAGGTCCATGCCGACGTCCTTGGCGTAGCTGTCGACGTCCTGCGGCTCGAGGTGGTCCCGGTTCTGAAAGAGCTTGTCGTGCATCTCCCAGAACTTGCCCTGGGCCATGGCGGCGATGCCCGCGCGCGCCGAGCTCTCCCCGTGGGGGTGGCCCGAGAGGGGCATGAACTTGTAGACGAAGCGGATCTGGCCCGGGTGCTTGGCGAAGGCCTCGTCGAGCTTCGGCGCCATGATCGCGCAGTAGGGACACTCGAAGTCGGCGAACTCGACGAGCGTGATGGGCGCGCCCACGGGCCCCTTGGCCGGAGAGTCGCCCACGGGGACGTCCTTGATGAGATCGGCGTCGAAGCGCCCGTGGTAGCTCTTCTCGACCTGCTCGCGCGACATGCCGTCCCGCACGGCGCGGAGCACGTACTTGGCGGCAGGCAAGCAGCGCGTGCAGCTCCGCTTCTCCTGGACGCACTGCGCCACGGACACGGGCACATCCGAGCACGGAGCCAGGAGCTCGCTCACGTACGAGCTCCACTCCTTCTTCTCGCGCGGCGTGAGGGCGCTCGTGTCGATGCCGGGGAGCGTGACGTCCACGGGGGTGGCGCCAGGGTCCTTGGCGATGTCGCTGCTGCCGGACTGGCCGTGGCAGGTGGACCCCCCTGCGGTGAAAGCCAGGAGGGCGAGGCCGAGCACTGAGGACTGGAGAGCCGACATGGAACGGCCGGAGCTTAGGCGTTAGGCGAAGGTCGATGCAAGCCAAGCTGGAAGGGCCAAGGATCGAGGGGGCTACCGAGGGGAGGGAGAGGGCGCCCCAACCCGGGGTTTCCCGGAGCCTTTGCCCGCGGGCCTCCTAGCGGCTAAGTTTTGCCCCCCGTGCGCAGCATCGTCTACAGGTTCGACGATCTCGCGGCCTTTCGCCGCGCCCTCCAGGCGTTGGCGACGGCCGCAGAGGCGCACAAGGCGGCCCTCCCGGCGCCTCCGAGCGGCGTGCCCGGGTCCTCCCCCCCGGGGGCGATACGCGAGCTGGCCGTCCCCGCGGGCGAGCACGTGGGCGACGGGGAGTGGGTTCTCGCGATCTTCGAGCTGGGCGCGGCGAGGCGGGCCACGGCCGCGGCGGCCCGCGGCATCGACCGCGGGGGCGGACGGGTCAGCATCGGCTTCGAGCGTCGCGACTGGGAGCGGCTCTGCGCGTTCGCCGAGGAGTCGCGCGCCCCGCCGGACCCTGCGGCCTCCGCCCCGGCCCACGCGATGCCCACGCCCGATGACACGCTCCGCGACCGCATCCCGGAGTCGCTCCGCAAGTACGAGGACCCGTTCGTCTCGTCCCTCAGCCCGTCCGCCCCGGTCTCCCGGCGGACGCCGGAGCCCGTCTCCCTCAGCCAGTCGGGCAGGCACGCCGTGGCGGTGCAGGCCCGCGTCCTCCTCGTCGACGACGACGAGGCGACCCTCGAGATGGTGAGCGCCATGCTCGAGGCCGTCGGTCTCATGGTGCAGGTCACGTCGACGGCCGAGGAGGCCCTCGACCTCGTGCGCTCGGGCGAGTTCAACCTCGTCGTCCTCGACTGGAACCTGCCCGAGATGGGCGGCCTCGAGCTATGCCGCGAGATCCGGCGCGAGCCCGACCTCGCGTGGCTGCCGCTCCTCTTCCTGACCGCCAACACCAACCAGAAGGACCTGGTCGAGGCGTTCGCGAGCGGAGCGGACGACTACATGCTCAAGCCGTTCCGCGCCCCCGAGCTCGGCGCCCGCATCTTCAGCCTCCTCCGCCGCATCCGGATCACGCGCGACAAGCGCGCCTGATCCGAGATCTGGTAAGAGCGCACGCCATGGAGCCGGACGACGACAGCCTGCCGCCGGGCAGCGAGGACGCGTCGGGTCTGCCTGGCGTCCGGCGGATCATCGCCGTCGGCGGCGGTCGCGGCGGCGTCGGCAAGAGCGTGCTCGCCCAGAGCCTCGCGGTCTACTTCGCGCAGCTTGGCAAGCCCGTCGTCCTCGTCGACGCCGACCCCACGGGCGCGAACCTGCACGCCCACTTCGGGCTGTCGGCCGCCTCGGAGGAGGCCTCGCTCGCCAACGACACGCCGGGCGCCATCGAGGCGGCGCTCCTGCCGACGAGCATCCCCTGGCTGAAGCTCTTGCCGGCCCCCCACGACAGCATCTCGCCGCCGCTCGCCCTCCGCGCCGGGCGCAAGGCCCGCTGGCTCGCGCGCCTGCGCGCCTTGCCCGCCGAGTACCTCGTCGTCGACGTGGGCCCGGGTCACGGCCCTTTCGCCGTCGATCTCATGCTCGCGGCCGACATCGCCATCGCCGTGACGGTGCCCGAGCCCCCCGCCATCGAGACGACCTACCGCTTCCTCCGCGCGTCGTTTCTCCGTCGCCTGCGCCGCGCCGTCATGACGGACCGCTTCCGCCTCGGGCTGCTCGAGCGGGCGCTCGAGGCCATGGGGCGCCTGCCCGCTCCCGTCGAGCTCGTGCGCGCGCTCTCGAAGATGGACCGCGCGCTCGCGGAGCTCGCGTGGTCGGAGGTCAGCCGCATGCGCCTGCACCTGGTCGTGAACCAGACGCGCGTGCGGACGGACCTCGAGCTCGGCAACTGGATGTGCGATCTGGTGAAGCGCCACTACGGCATCCACCTCGACGAGCTCGGCCACGTGGAGCACGACGACACGGTGTGGCTCACGGTGCGGCGAAACAAACCGCTCCTCATCGACAGCCCGGCATCGAAGGCCGCGCGCAACTTCGAGCGCATCGCCCGCCGGGTCGTCGCGCTCGCCGTCGCGCGCCCGGAGCGCCCGAGCCCCGCGCCGAGCCTCCCGTTCGACGCGCCGACCCTCTACGCGACGCTCGGCATCACGCGCTCCGCGAACGACGAGGAGATCCGCCGTGCGTACAAGCGCGGGCGCGAGATGTACGCCGTGGGCGGCCTCGCGACCTCTTCTCTCCTCACGGAGACCGAGCAGAAGAGCGAGCGCGCCCGCCTGGACGAGTCGTACGACACGCTGCTCGATCCCATCCGCCGGCGCGCCTACGACCTGTCGACCTTCCCCGACGCCCCCGAGGAGAAGCGCGCCACGGCGCCCCCGACGGCGGCCATCCGCGCCGAGCAGGTGATGCTGCAGGACCAGCTCGCCCACGAGATCGGCCCCGACACGGAGTTCACGGGCGAGCTCCTGCGCAAGGTGCGCGAGTCGCACGGCGTCGAGCTCGCGGAGATCTGCGCGCGCACCAAGATCTCCAAGGTCCACCTCGCTGCCATCGAGGAGGAGGCCTTCGAGGCGCTGCCCGCGGCCGTCTACGTGCGCGGCTTCGTGAACGAGCTCGCCAAGTACCTCCGCCTGGACCCTCCGCAGGTGCAGCGCACCTTCCTCCGCCGGATGCGTGACGGCCTGGCGACGCGAGGCAAGCCTACGTGAGCGTCGCTGCGGCGGGGCCTCCCCCCCGGACGACGTGGGCCCCCTCGGATGCGGTCGTGGGGACGGCGCTCTTCGTCGTCGCGCTCCTCCCCCGGCTCTGGGCCGCCATCAAGCTCGCCGGCGAGCCGGTCTGGGACGGCCATTACTACGACTTTGGCGCGCGCCGGATCGCGCAGGGCGCGGGCTACTCGGACGACGTGACGATCGCCGGGCACGTCGTGTGGCACCCGTGGTGCCACTACCCCGTCGGTTACAGCGCGATCCTGGCGCCCTTCTACCGCGTGCTCGGCGCGGACGCACACGTCGCGCCGGTCTTCAACGCGTTCACCGGCGCGGCGCTCGCCGTCGTCACGTGGGCCCTCGCGAGCCACGCGCTCTCGCCGGCCCGCGCGCGCATCGCGGGCCTCCTCGTCGCGCTCCACCCTGGGCTCATCCTCTACTCCGCGCTCGTGATGACGGAGCCGCTCGCCGCCCTGCTCACGTTGACGGCGTTCTGGCTCGCGGTGCGGGACGACGTCCCTTACCGGGGGCTCGCGCTGGGCGCGCTGGTCCTCGGCGTGGGCGCCCTCGTGCGGCCGCAGGCCTTGCTCTGCGCGCCGTTCCTGGGGCTCATCCTGCCCCGGCGCCGACTCGGGGGTGCAGTACTCGCCATGGCGGCCCCTTGCCTACTCGCGCTTCTCCCCGTCTTGCCGTGGACCGCGCGCAACTGCCGGGTGATGGATGGCTGCGCGCTCGTGAGCACCAATGCCGGCTGGAACCTCGCCATCGGGGCCTTTCCCCGGGCCACGGGGAGGTTCGAGACGCTCAAGGCGTCGGACGGCTGCCGCGACGTGACCGGGCAGGTGCAACAGGACCGCTGCTGGTTCACCTACGGCGTGGAGCAGATCGAGGCGAGCACGTCCCGCTGGCTCGGCCTCATGCCCGTGAAGCTCGGGTACACGTTCGACCACGAGTCGTTCGCCGTCGAGTACCTGCGCGAGGCGCGCCCGGGAGATTGGCCCGAGGGGCGGAGGGTCGCCGTCCGCGCGCTCACGACGCTCGTGGAGCGGCTCTTCGTCTGCGCCGCGGCCCTCGGCGTCGTCGCGCTCGTCCGTCCGGCGCGCGCGGGCAGCAAGCGCCGCGCGTGGAGCGTCGGGTCCGTCGTGCAGGGGGCCCTCCTCGTGCTCGTGCTAGGCCTCTTCGCCCGCGCGGCGTCCGAGCCGCCCGCGTTCTGGCCGCTCGTGCTCCTCGTGTCCGTGGTCCCCTGGCTCCCCTTACCTGGACGGGCCGCGTGGCCGCCCGCGCTGAAGCTCCCCGTCGCGCTCCTCGCGACGACCGTGGTGACGCACGCGGTCTTCTTCGGCGAGGACCGCTACCACATGGTGGTCGTCCCGGTGTTCGCCCTGCTCGCCGCCGCCGTCGCCCGCGCGCCAGCGCGCGTCTCTGCGCCCTAGTCGCCTTCCGGGCCGGCGCTGCCGTCGTCGCGGGCAGGTGCCGGGTTGTTGTTCTGCACGGGAGGCGCTCCGCCTCCGCGGTGCCTGCCTCCGCCACCGCCTCCTCCCCGACGAGGGGGCGGTGGGGTGCCCGCCGTGGCCGGCGGCGCGGGCGACGATCCGTCGCCGAGGCGCCTGGAGTCGTCCGAGCGATCGGCTGCCGCCGTCGTCGCGGAGAGGTAGTTGCCCTTCGGAAAGATGATCTCGAGGATGGCCGAGTCGTCCTTCGCGGGCGTGACCTTCCACGTCGGTGTCACGCTCGAGCGCAGGTCGACGATGAAGTTCAGGCCACCAGCGGCCGGAATGAGGCGCGCGCTGTCGACTGGCGTGTTGAAGAACATCGTCGCGAGCGCGTTCTCGTTGTTCATGTGCGCGACGCGCGCTCCCTTGAGGCGGTAGGTGAGGCGGTTGTTCGTCCGCGTCTCCTCGACCTCGACCGTCTTCGTGAGCTGAACGAAGAAGCGGGACGCTCCGTCCGCGAGCATCTCGAAGCCGGGCAGCGTCGCGATCGGAGCACCAAGCCCGACCGCACGCGATCGCTGCCCCACCCTTGGCCTCGGCGGGGCCGGCCTCGGGGGAGCGGGCCTGACGACGGGCGGGCTGGCCTCGGACGTGGGTGGCGAAGGCGGCACGGGTGGCGGTGGCGCTTGGGTCGCCGCGGGCGGCGTGGGAGCTCCCGCGTTGCCTCGATCGTCCCAGTCGGCGGACGCGGGGGGCGCGGGCGTGGGAGCCGCGCCTTTCGCCGTGCCCGAGGCGGCGGGAGGCGGTACAGGCGGGGCGGCCGGCGCCTGGGGGAAACGCTCGTCCCAGTCGGCCGAGCCGCTCGGCGCCGGCGCGGTTTGCGCGAGGGCCGATCCTCCGAGGACCGGAACGAGAAGGAGCCCCAGCGTCGCTGCCCGCGCACCTGCAACCATGACTTGAGTAGAGCACGCACCGCTCGGGATGCCCAAATTGCCCGCGTCTTCTTGCTCCGCGCGGCGCCTGACCTACGCGAAGGCGACGTCGTTCGCCGCCACCACACGTCCATCCTTCGTCCCCGGCGGTGGCTGGTCTGGGCGGCCGTAGGGAAGCGTGGTCCGCAATTTCCTGCCTTTCATCCCCGATCAGTTACGGCTGCTTGCGAACGTGAGTTATCATGTGAGCGTGTCGACTGATTCGCTCCAAGTTCGAGCCGACCGCGCGCGGAATCGGCTCGGCCAGGTGCTGGGGGAGAAGTGGCGCCTCGACTCCATCCTCGGTGTCGGCGGAATGGCGACGGTCTACGCGGCGACTCACCGGAACGGCAAACGCGCCGCGCTGAAGCTTCTGCATCCCGAGCTCAGCGCGACCGATGATCTCGTCCAGCGCTTTCTCCGTGAGGGGCGCGTCGCCAACAAGATGGCCCACCCTGGCGCCGTCTCCATCCTCGACGACGACAAGCTGCCGGACGGCTCGGTCTACCTCGTGATGGAGCTGCTCGAGGGTTACTCCCTCGACAAGCACACCAAGCGTGGCGCCGAGCGGCTCTCGATCGAGCAGGTGCTCAAGATCGGTGACGAGGTGCTCGACGTCCTTGCCGTCGCGCACGAGCTCGGCGTCATCCACCGCGACATCAAGCCGGCGAACATCTTCCTCGAGAAGACCGGTGCCGCCCGCGTGCTCGACTTCGGGATCGCCCGCCTCATCGATCCGACGGCCACGGCGAACTCCGGCCTCACGCAGACGGGCACGGCGATCGGTACACCGGCCTTCATGCCGCCGGAGCAAGCGCGCGGCCGATGGAACCTGGTGGACCGCCGCACGGACCTCTGGGCGGTCGGCGCGACGCTTCACGCGCTGCTGACGGGCGAGAAGCCTCGCGCCGCCGAGACGATGCAGGAAGAGCTGCTCGCCGCGATGACGGCGCCGATCGCCAAGCTGGCGGACCGCGCTCCCCAGGTGCCTCTCCATATCGCGCAAGTCATCGACAAGGCGTGCTCGTTCGAGCAGGACGATCGCTACCCCGACGCGCGCGCCATGCAGGCAGCCATCCGCGAGGCGGTGGCGCGAGGCGTGAAGGAGGTGCCCCCGGACCAGCAGTCCACGCCGGGCGCGCCGCACCGTCCCAACAAGTCGAACAGCGAAGACATGACGACGGGCAGCCCGCTGACGGCGACGTCCCGCACGGTCAAGGTGCGCCGCTCGCGCGCCCTGGCCATCGTGCTGGCCTCGTTCGTCGGTGCGCTCGTCATCGGGCTCGGGGCGCGTCATCTGCTCACCAGCGATCACGGCTCGGCCGTGGCCTCCGGCGAGTCGACCACGTCTCCGGCGGACACTTCGTCGCCTGGAGGGCCTTCGCCGGTCGCTCCCTCGACGCATCAAGGGATGGGGGCGCCGCCGCCTCCTTCGCAAGCAATGGGCGCGGGCAAGGACCCCGAGGTGAAGGTCGCCCTGGCGCCGGTGATCCCTTCCGCAGCTCCGGCGGTCGATGCAGGCGTCGTCGCTACGCTTCCTCCTCGCCCGGCCCCTTTCCGCGCTGCGGTGAAGGCCAAGGGCTCTCCTGGAGCGACGCAAGCTGGGGTGGCGGCCGAAGGGACGCCCACGTCGAAGACGCCAGCTGACCCCTTCGGCGATCGGTTCTGACGCATGGGGTGGAGCCTTCGAGGAACGGAAGTAGAGTCGCCATGACCAACAAGCAAGGAAACGCCCAGCCACTTCCCGAAGTCGAGCCCTCGCCCGAAGTGAAGACGGTGCCTCCTCCTGCCTCGGGCGACGCGTACAGCGCGGAGACGGTCGTTCACTCCGCCGACGAAATCAAAGACATGGTCGCCAAGATCGACCGCGCGGCGGCGGGTGGCAAGAAGCCCTCGGAGAACCCCCCGCCCGAGTCGACACGGCTGCCGTCCTCGGCCCCCACCTCGATCGTCAGCCGGGAGGACCTCGGCATCGACGTCGACATGTCGCCCTCCAAGAGTAACTTTCCCGTGGTCGAGCCCACCCTCGAGTCGCCCGTCAGCGCGCTGCCCGTGCCTCCGGAGCTGGTGGCCGAGGAGGTCCCCGAACAAGCGGGCGGCGGGGTAAACCAGGGACTCCTGTTCGTGCTCGTCGCCCTGGCGGTCGCCGTGGGCCTTGGCCTTGCGCTCTGGCGTTGATCGACGGATAGAGAGGGCGTGAAAGCCCGGACGAGCCCTTCGGCAAAGCGAGCAATGCTCGCCGCGGCCTTCGCGTGCATGGGCTCGCTTCTGCCCCTCTCGGGTCTGGCGCTCGCGACGCCCCCGCTGGCGGCCCCGGCTGCGAGCGCGGGCCCCGACCGCGGCCCCAACGTCCGCATCCCACCCGACCCCTCGCCGATGTCCGAGCGGGGGCAGTGGGTCTTCGACCTCCGCTGGGACAAGGGGGACGTCTATCTCATCGGCGTCCACAAGGTCGAGCTTGCCTCGCCGCAGACCACGCCGCGGGCGATGGGCCGGTTCGCGGTCGAGCTCTTCGAGGGGCCGACGCTCATCGAGCGGGTCCGCTTCGACTTTCCTCTGCTCGGCGCCGGCGAGGCGCTCGACGGCGGCCGCCAGGCCCCCCCCTCGTTCGAAAAGAAGCTGACGACACGCATCGGCGTGATGTTTCCAGCCACCATCAAGGGCACCCGGCTCGAGCTCTGGGACCGGGCGACGGACCGTCGCTGGCCACTGCCGTGGCCGCCGCAGGAGACGGCGCAGCCCCTCCCGGCTGACGCCGGGGAGCCCAACGATGCGGGCGCCAAACCTCCGGGTTGAGCAACGGCCGCGATTTCTGCTAACTGTCGCTTCCAGCCCATGCCCCCCGACGACCTCGACGAGGCCACGCTCAAGCAGCTTCGCAAGCTCCGCGTACGCGGCGCGCCCGCCATTCAACCTGGCATGGCGAACTTCGTCGGCGAATACCCGTGCAAAGAGGTGCAGTTGCCCGCCCTCCGCACGCTCCAGATCTCGTGGGCCGAAGGGGTCATGCCGACCCGCGCCTCGCTGAAGGAGGCCTTCGAGCGCCTCGCGAGTGTTGCTGCTGCGCAGAAGCTCAAGGTGCTGGGGGAGCCGATGTGGGCCTTGCTGGCCGACCCGTACCTCACCGAGCCGCCCAAGCGGGCCTACGCTGCGATGCTGCCCATCCGCGGCGAGGCCAAGGAGGACGGGGACGTGAAGGTCAGCCGCCTCGAGGGCGGGCTCCACATCACGGCGGTGACCGAGCGGGGTTTGCCCGACCTCGAGTATCTGTACACCTACCTGTTCGGAAAGTTTCTCCCGTCCAAGAGCCACGTCCTCGTGAGGCCCGTGATTCTGCACAAGATATTGGGTGCCAAGGACGGCCCGGTCGCGGACGCCGCCGACCGGGATCTGCGCATCGAGGTCCTCGTCCCGTCGGGGTTCGAGATGAAGATGCGTGACCCGAGCGTGACCGAAGGCGCCTGACCTCCGCCGGTTGGGCCGTCGGCCGACCAAAAAGAGATCCATTTCGGCCCGTCCATCGTCCAATGGATAGGCGCACGAACCTGTGCGACCCTTTCCGACCCAATGCTCTGCTTTACTTGCCACGCGGACATCGAGGGGGCGCCGAAATTCTGCCCCCGGTGCGGCTCCAAGATGGAGCAGCCGCCCATGTCGGCGACCCAGCTCCAGCCGACCCAGGATCCGTTCCTCGGGCAGCTGATCGGCGGTCGCTACCGCGTCATCAAGCTGCTGGGCGAGGGCGGCATGGGCGCGGTCTACCAGGCGGAGCAGATGATCGCCGGGACGGCGAAGAAGTTCGCCATCAAGACGCTTCACCCGCAGCTCTCCAAGGATCCCATGATCCTGGCGCGCTTCGAGCGCGAGTGCGGCACGGTGGCCGGCCTTTCCCACCCGAACCTCATCCAGCTCGTCGACTTCGGCAAGACCGTCGACGGGACGCTCTACATGGTGATGGAGTTCGTCGAGGGGCGGAGCCTCGGCAGCCTGCTCGAGGAGAAGGGCTCGCTCGATCCGCGGCGGGCTTCGCACATCCTCCAGCAGCTTTGCGACGCCCTGGCGGAGGCACACGCGCGCGGCATCGTTCACCGCGACCTCAAGCCGGACAACATCGTCCTCACCGAGCGCGCGAAGGACTTCGTGAAGGTCCTCGACTTCGGGATCGCCAAGCGCGGGGAAGACGCGCTTGCCAAGGCGGAGCAGAAGCTCACCCAGCAGGGCACCGTGCTGGGGACGCCCCCGTACATGAGCCCCGAGCAGTTCACCGGCAAGACCATCGATCTGCGGAGCGACCTCTACTCCATCGGCGTCATCGCCTACGAGATGCTCGCCGGCCGCCTTCCCTTCAGCGCCAACACCCCCTGGGAATGGGCCACCCAGCACATGACCGTCCCCCCTGCGGCGCTGACGACGTCTCCGCGCGGCGAGCCGCTCCCGGTGTCGATGCGGGCCGCCGTCATGAAGGCGCTCGAGAAGGACCCGCAGCACCGCTTCGGTTCGGCCACCGAGCTCTACGAAGCTTTCGCGAGCGAGGCCTCGCCGCCGACGACGGGGCCCACGCCGAACATGGCCCCTCCGCAGCCGGGCCGGACCGAGATCGGCACGCCGATTGGCCTTGCGGCGGGGATGGGGGGCGCGCCTCCCGTCGCAGGCTACGCCTCGGCGGGCTACACGGCAGCCAACCCCGCCGGGGCGAGTGCCGTCGCCGGGCACCCCCCGACGCCGGCCTACCCTCCCCAGTACGGAGCTCCGCCGCAGCAGCCGGTGCCGCCGTACTACACGCCAGCGGCGGGCAACGTGGCGTTCCCGACACCCGTTGGCGTGGCTCCTCCGCCACGCCAGGGCGGCGGCAAGACAGGGCTCATCGTCGGCTTGCTCGCCCTCATGCTCGTCTGCGTTGGAGCCCTCGCCCTGGGGCTGCGCGGGCGCTTCGGGGCTTCGGCCGTCAAGCCGCCGGCCGAAGACCTGGTCGAGGCCGGCACACTCGCAGCCGTGGACACATCGACTCCTGCCTCGCCCGACGCGGACGTGCCAATCGTCCTCGATACATCCATCGCGCCGCTCACCAACGGCAACAAGGCCCCGCCTGTGCCACCCGCCGTCGTCCACCACGACGCCGGAGCGGTGAAGCCGCCCCCGCCGCCCGGCCCGGCGAACCCGCCCCCGAAACCGCCCGTCCAGCCGTCACCGCCCCCGCAGCCGCCTCAACCTCCTCAACCCCCGCAGCCGCCCCAACCCCCGGCCACGGCGACGACGGCGTCGGCGTGGAAAGCGGAGCCGAAGGAGTGCGCCGCCGCCAGGAACATGGCGATGGCCGCGCAGCGGAACCCGAACCTCAAGGCGATCTACCAGGAGCTCCAGGCGACCTGCCGGACCAAGGGTGGCAACGCCAACTGAGGGCGCCCGTCCGGTGCCGAGCGCACCGCGGAGGCGTCAGGACTTGAGGCACGACGAAAGCTCGGCGAGCACGGTTTCCGCGTTGGTCAGGCCATCGCCCTCCCCGTCGAAGCGACGCGACAGGCGCATGTCGGGCGTGAGGCGGTAGGCGCTCTTGGCGCGGCGTACGAGCTCGGTGACCTTCTTCGGATCGAGCGGTGTGTCCTCGCGCAGGTGGAGCGTCACGACGCGCGCGTTGGCCTCGCATCCCAGCGCCGACAGGCGGCGCAGCTCGGTCTTCAAAGACATGAGCTGGATGAAGCGGCGCGCCTCCTCGGGCGGCGGACCGAACCGGTTCTCCATCTCCGCTGCGATGTCGGAGACGTGCGCCTCGTCGTCGGCGCTCGCGAGCCGCTTGTAGAGCGACAGGCGAACCCCGACCTCGGATACGTAGTCTTCCGGTAAGAACGCCGGCACGTCGAACGAGAGCTCCGGATCGACGCTGTGGACGACCACCTCGCCTCGCAGCTCGTGGACGGCGTCGTCCAGCATCTGGCAGAACAGGTCGAAACCGACGCTCGCGACGTTGCCCGATTGCTCGCCGCCGAGGAGGTCTCCCGCCCCGCGTAGCTCGAGATCGAGCGAAGCGATCTGGAAGCCGCTTCCGAGCTCCGTGTGACGCTCGAGCGCCTCGATGCGGGAGCGCGCCTCGTCCGTCATGGCGTTCGCCGGCGGCACGATCAGGTACGCGTACGCACGCTCCTTCGACCGCCCCACGCGGCCGCGCAGCTGGTAGAGCTGCGAGAGACCAAAGAGGTCGGCGCGGTCGATCAGGATGGTGTTCGCGCGCGGGATGTCGAGCCCGTTCTCCACGATGGCCGTCGCGACGAGCACGTCGTAGCGGCCCTCGACGAAGTCGAGCATCACCTTCTCGAGCGCGCCCTCGCCCTGATCACCCGTGCTCTTCGTCCGCCCGCGCGTCATCTGTCCATGGCCCACGCCGATGCGGGCCTGCGGGACGAGCTGCTGGAGCCGCTGCGCCTTCTCGTAGATCCCTTCCACGCGGTTGAAGACGTAGAAGACCTGGCCGCCGCGCGACAGCTCGCGCGTCACAGCCTCGCGGATCACCTGCTCGTCGAAGCGCGTCACGATCGTCCGCACGGCGCGGCGGTCCACGGGCGCCGTCGTGATGAGCGACAGGTCGCGGAGGCCGCTCACGGCCATCTGGAGCGTCCTCGGAATCGGGGTCGCGCTGAGGGTGAGCACGTCCACCTGCGCGCGCAGCTGCTTGATGCGCTCCTTGTGCGTCACGCCGAAGCGCTGCTCCTCGTCGACGACGAGCAGGCCGAGGTCCTTGAAGTGGATGTCCTTCGAGAGCAGCCGGTGCGTCCCGACGACGATGTCTACCTTGCCCTCCTTGAGCAGCCCGAGCGTCTCGTCCTGCTCTCGTTGCCCCTGGAACCGGCTCATGGCGCGGATCACGATGGGGTAGCCCTGCATGCGGGCCTCGAGGACGCGGTAGTGCTGCTGGGCGAGCACCGTCGTCGGGCAGAGGAGCGCGACCTGCTTGCCCGCCATCGCCATCCGGTAGGCGGCGCGGATCGCCACCTCCGTCTTGCCGAAGCCGACGTCTCCGCAGACGAGCCGGTCCATCGGCTTGTCCGTCTCGAGGTCCCGGTTCACGTCGTCGATGGCGCGCGACTGGTCGGGCGTCTCCTCGAACGGGAACGTCGCCTCGAACGCGCGGTAGTCGTCGTCCGCGGCGGCCAGGGCGTGGCCCGGAGAGGCCTTGCGCTCCGCGTACAGGCGGAGCAGCTCGTCGGCCATCTGCCGCACGGCCTTCTCCACGCGCGCGCGGGTCTTGGCGAACGTGCTGCCGCCGAGGCGGTCCATCTTGGGCGCCGCGTTCTCGCCGCCCGTGTACTTCTGGATCTGGTTCAAGCGGTAGACGGGGAGGTAGAGCTTGTCGCCGGCTGCGTACTCGACGACGAGGAGATCCACCGTCAGACCGCCCACGTCCTTGTGCACGAGGCCGTGGTAGCGCCCGATCCCGTGCTCGGCGTGGACGACGAAGTCGCCGACCGACAGCGAACGAAGATCCTCGAGGAAGGGGCGCGCGGCGTCCGCTCCCTCCCGCTTCTTTCGGCGGTGCACGCGCGCGCCGAACACCTCTTCTTCCGTGACGAGGACGAGCCCGTCTGCCGGCAGCACGACGCCGCGCGAGAGCGGTCCCACGACGACCTCGACCTCTGCCGCGGGGTCGTCGAGCCACGCGGGGTCGAACTCGCCGATGCGCGTGCGGCACGTGACCCCCTGGTGGCGGAGGAGGCCCGTGAGTCTCTCGGCCTGGGTCTGGGCGCGCGCGGCGATGAAGACGCGGAGCCCGTGCGCGCGCCAGAACCCGATGCGCCTCGCCAGCGGCGCGAGCGCAGCGGTCTTCCCGCGCGAGGCGCGGGCGTGCTTCACGGCCCGCGACAGGTCCTCGAGATCGCGCGACGCGAGATCCATGGCGCCCGGGCCCGCGACCTCGAAGCGCGCGAGCCCCGCCTCCGCGACGTCCTCGCCGACCACGGGCGTGCGATGAAGCGAGACGACGGTACGCCCCGCGAGCACCGCCACCACGGCGGGCTCGTCGATGTAGAAGGCGCTCGGCAGGAAGTGGGGCGCGTTCGCCTTGGCGGCCGCGTCGGCGTGCGCCCGCTCGAGCTCGTCCCGGACGGAGCGCGTGATGTCGGGAGGGTCGGCGAGGACCACGATCGCGCCCGGGTCGACGTAGGCGAAGAGGGGCTCGAGCTCCTTGTAGTACGCGGGCAGGAACCCCTCGGCCCCGAAGAACGCGCGGCCCGCAGCGACATCCTCGACGAGCGCGCGTGTCTTCGTGGAAGGCCAGTCGACCATGTCGGCGAGCTGCCGCACGCGGTCCTTGGCGAGCTCGACGGCCTCGCGCGTCAAGACCGCCTCCCGCGCCGGCGGAAGGCGGAGCTCGGCGAGCGCATCGTCGGTGCCGTCCGCGCGCTTCTTAGTGCGCTGGTCGTTCGGGTCGAACGGCTTGATGGAGAGGACGAGATCGCCGTAGAGCTCGATGCGCGCGGGAAGCTCGGCGTTCGGAGCCCAGGCGTCGATGAGCGCGCCGCGCACGGCGAACGAGCCAGGGTCCTCGACGACCGGTACGCGCACGTACCCGGACTCGACGAGGCGCAGCGAGAGCTCGTCGCGATCGAGCTCCGTCTCCGCCACGACCCGCAGGCCGTGGGCCCGAACGGCCGCCCGGGGGACGACCTTGCGGACGAGCGCGTTGGCCGGCATCACGAGCACGCGCCACGGCAGCTCGCTCGCCAGGTGCGAGAGCGCCGCCACGCGGCTCATCCCGGCGCGCCGATCGGGGTTCACGTCGGCGAATGGCGAGGTCTCGCTCGCTGCGAAGACGAGGACGTCCCCCTCGGCGGTCTCCTCCACGGCGTCCTCGTCGATGGCGCCGCGCAGAACGAAGCCGATGTCGTCGGCGAGGCGCCGCGCGGCATCGACGTCTCCCGTTACCGCCACGACCCGCCGACCCGTCGCGTGCGCCAGCGCACCCACGAGCGCGGCGGCCCCGGAGCCCCGCACGCCCGCGACGTCGACGGTGCCAGTCTGCGTGCGCGCTACGATCTCGGCGACATCCCGGAGCCGCACGGCCCTGACGCCCTCGGGCGGAAGGATGGGCTCGAGCGGCTCCTCTACCCCCTCGAGCGTGCCGACCCGCTCTCCCAGGGGAACCGTGAGGAGGCCTTCGTCGCGCATGGGAAGGCGTGCTTCGTAGAGGAGCGACTGCCTGCACGCAAGCGAGCCGTCCCACGAGGGCCCGACGTGCTCGGCGCTACATGCTCGGTAGCAGCTCGAGCGCGAGGGTCGGCGACTCGACGCCGCAGCCGTCGGAAGTCACCAGGAGCGACTGGGTCAGCGTCTGGTAGCCGGTCAGCGATGCGGTCAACGTGAACTGACCTGGCTTCACGGCGATGAAGTAGTTACAGCCGCTTCCCGTGCCCTCGAGCATCAAGGGCTCCGGGCTCCCTCCATCCGCCACGGTGAGCGTGACGGTGGCGTTGCAGAGGGCCTCTTCGCTGTTGGCGTCCGCCAGGGAGATCTCGAGACTCCCGGTCGAGGAGCAGTTGCCGCCGTTCGACGATGACGAGCACGCAACGAGCGTCATGATCCCCAACACGCCGAGCCATCGCATGTCTGCGAGCACTCAGTAGGGGTTGTCGTCGGCCGGCGGCTTGGGCTTCGGGGGCGGCTTCGGCGCCGGCGGCGCCTTGGGCGCGGTGTCCGGGTTGGCCGCGGGAGGAGGCGGCGGCTTCGCCGTGACCGCTGCAGTCACCGGGGGCGGGGGAGGAGGCGGGGGCGTTGCCGTGACAGGCGGCGGCGGGGGCGGCGGCGGGGGCGCCGTAACCGGGGGCGGCGCAACCGCCGCTGCCGATGCGGACGCGCTTGGCGCGGCGGAGGCGCTTGGCGCTGGGGCCGTGGCGCTCGCCGCCGCCGACGGTGTGGCCGACGCGCTCGGCGCGGATTCGGCGCTTGGCGCGGCGGAAGCGGGGACCGCCGCCGAGGGAGGAGCCGTCGCCGAGGCGGGCGTGGCCGTGTGCGCGCTGGGCGCCGGCGTCGGGGTGCCCGAGTCGCCCATGAGCTGCGTGTACCCGAAGTAGCCTCCCACGCCGAGGAGCACGACGACGACCGCTCCGATGAGGGGCGCGTTGCTCTTGGCGGGAGGGGGCGGGGCAGCCACCGCAGACACGGGCTGCGGACGCTCGCTCGCCTTGCGGGGCGGATCCGCGGTCTTCGCCGCGGGCGGAGGTGCTGCTGCCATCGGGGCGGGCGCCTCCTCGATGAGCGAGGGCTTCGGAGCCACGGGCTCGGGAGCCGCCACCGGCTCCGGCGCAGCCTCGGCAACGGGCTCCGGCTTGATGTCGCCCAGCGGGCTCGAGCCATTGGCGGGCGGAGGCGTCGACTTCATCGCGACGTCGAACAGGGGGTTCGAGCCGATCTCCTCCATCGAGCCGCCGGCTCCGCGGAGCGCTTCTTCCAGAAGCTCCGCGGCTTGTTTCATCACCGTCTGCTCGCCCGTGGGCGGCATCTCCGCCTCGCTGTCCGTCTTGGGGAACATCATCGACGAAGCCGCGGGGGCAGGTTTCGGAGCGGGCTTGGGGGCGGGCGCCGGTGCCGCTACTGCGCTGGCGGCAGGCGCGCCCGCGGCAGGCGCCGCTCCAGCGGCGGGACGCGGGGGTGGCTCGGGCCGACGCGGCACGGGCGGCGCCGCCGGACGGGCGACGGGGGCCGCCACAGGCTTGGCGGCGGCCTGGCCTACGCCGGGTACCGTCTCCTTGCGCAGATCGGGGCCAGCCGGCACGGGCTTGGGAGTGTCTGTTGCAGGCGCCGCGGCGGCGGGCGCGGGGACCGGGGTGGGCTCGGGCGCGGGCTCGACCTTCGGCGCGGACGGGAGCTTCGAGGAGGGCGCAGGATCGAACGGAATTCCGGGTGCCGGTTTGGCCGCGATGGCGGGCGACGCGAGCGGCGGAGCGGGCCTGGTGGGCGACGTGTGGACGGCTGGCGGCGGAGCCGCCGCTGCGGCCGCGGCTGACTCCGTTGCGCCCGCTTCGAACGCCGTACCGGCCTCGGCCCCCTTCGTCTCGACGAGCTTGTCGATGACCACGCGCGACGAGTCGTCCAGCTTGATGAACTTCACGCCCATCCCGGCAGGACGCTCCGCGCTACCCTGGGGGGCCTCGCGCTTCCAAACGACTCGGCCGACGCCGGAGATGACTGCCTTGTCGCCAGCGATCCGAATCTCGAACTTGAGGAGCGTCCCCGGTGGGAAGGGCGTTGCCGTCTTGATGAAGATGCCCCCCTTGCTCACGTCATACGAGTGGTTCTCGATGAACTCGTCGACCGTGGCGCTCTTGTAGCGAACGTTCAGGCTGACGATCTTGGCGCGGGGGTCCTTGCGCGTGTCCTGAGTCATCTCAAGACCATGCTACCCGACCCTCGGGGGAAAACGCCAACAGAGCACCAGCGAAATTGATTTTCAGCCGCCCTGCCCATCGGGAGGGCCGGCGCGTACATCGGTTGCTCCGGTGCCGAGGAGTGGTGCTAGCCTGCCCCCCAAGTGCGGCAGCCGGAAGCGCATTATCGTGTGCATGCACGTCGCGCGATTCGCATTCGCGCCGCGGTGTTGCACATGGCCGCGGGCTGGGAGCGCGAGGCGCAGGTCGTCAACGTCGGGATGGGCGGCGCGTGCCTCCTCGTGAGCGAGCAGCTCGACGTGGGCGATCGCGTCACCTTGTCGTTTCTCGCGCCCACGCTGTGGGATCCACTCGCCATCCCCGCCCGCGTCGTGTGGACGCTCGCCCCCGATCCACCGATCGTGCGCGCCGGGCTGGCCTTCGAGCCGACCGAGGCGGCAGCCATCTTCGCGCTGTTCGAGCTCGTGGCGACGCTGGCGTACTAGCGCCGCACCGGGAGCTTTGGTGCGCCGAGCCCCCCGTCAGTGGCGCTGGAGGCGCGCAGCCAGGTCCAGGACCGCCTCCTCCGAGCCCGGAGGCCCCAGGATCTGGATCGATCGCGGGAGGCCGTTCGCGAAGCGGCCGAAGGGGACCGCCACGGCCGTGGAGTCGGTCAGGTTGCCGAGCTTCGTGAACGCCTGGAGCGTCCACTCGCGCCATGCATGACCATGCTTCGGGGGCGGGAGGGTCGCCATGGGCGATACGATCAGCCTGCCGGTCGACCAGATGGCCTTCGACAGGTCACGCAGCTTGGCGAGCTGGGTGTCGGTCCGTCGGGCGTTGCGGTAGAGCGTGAGGCTTCCGAGCGCCACGAGGCCGAACAGAATGCCCGTGTTCGGGTGGACGCGCCGGTCGAGCTTTCCGCGTGAAGCCAGGCCGAGCAGGACGGCCCGCGTCCCCTCGCCGATGCTCAGCTCGTCCGCGTCGGCGAACTGGCGAAAGTGGGAGCAGACGTAGGCGTTGAACAGCTCGTTCACCGCGAACGGGGAGGGGAGCTCGCGGTCCATCTCGAACCGCACGCCGGCACCCATCAGCGCCGTGGCGGCGTCGCCCACGAAGGTCGGCCAAGCGTGGGTGGTCTTTGCATCGGGCCCGTAGATCACGACGTCGTCGGGACGCGTCGTCGGCGCAGGGAGGGCGTTGCGCAGCGTCGTCCGCAAGGCCCGCACGATGGCCCTGCAGTCCTCGACCGTGCGCGCGATGGGGCCCATGCCCAGCATCGGCCAGAACGTCGGCGCAACGCGCGGGAAGTGCTCCTCGTTCACCGGCCAGGCGGCTGCCGACAGACGGAGGCCGACGACGCCGCAGAAGCCGGCGGGCATCCGGACCGAGCCGCCCAGGTCCGTTCCCCAGTCGAAGCCCGCCATGCCCGCGGCCACGGCGGCCGCGCCGCCTCCCGTGCTCCCGCCGGAGGTCCGCGTAGGGTCGAACGGGTTCTGGGTTGCCCCGATGAGGTGGTTGTCGCTCTCGGGGGAGAAGGCGAGGTCGCAGAGGTTCGACTTGCCGAGCAGCACGGCGCCCGTGTCGAGGAGGGCCCGGGTCACCCGGCTCGAGCGTGCCGGAACCCGATCCCGGTGCCGCCACGAGCCGCCCGTCGTCGGGATCCCCTCGGTGTCCCACGTGTCCTTCAGGACGAACGGGACACCGTCGAGCGGCCCCTTCTCGTCCCCCGCGAGGGAGAGCGGGCTCGCAAGGACGTGGAGCACGGCGCGGAGCTCCGCGTTGCGTTTTCGGATGACCTCACGGCAGCCGGCGGCCGTGAGCTCGAACATGGCCGTCCGGGTACTCTCCGTGGTCACTTCCGCGAGCTCTTCTTCGCGGGCAGGTCGAAGCGGATGGTGGGCTCGAGCTCGGCGCTTCGCCGGTCGATCTGCCTCTGGAGGGCGTAGGCGGCCGCGTCCCGTGCGTCGAAGAGGCGGCGATGGGGGCGCTTCGCCCGAGCGTCGGTCAGGAGCGCGTAGGTGAGCCAGGGGAACACCGCCGTGACGTCGGCGTGGACGTACACCGAGCCCGTCTCGACGCTCTCCGCCGAGACCTTGCCCCAGGTATGACCCTCGCCTGCCGGGCACGAGCTCAGCGCGCCGTTGTCGACAGGGTCGACGCAGAACTGCACGTCGATGTCGAAGCCGTGGGTGGGCACGCCGAGGATCTGATCGAGCAGAGGCTCTCCCTGGAGCGTGTAGTTCTTGGGGACGCCGCCGCCGAGGATCCAGATCGCCATCTTCTTCTTCAGCGTGGCGAAGCAGTGGTGCTGCATCGCACCCATCTCGAACACGTCGTCGTTCACGTCGATCTCGAGCTTGAAGGCAGCTCCGAGCATCCTCTTCAGCTTCACGATGTTGAGGAAGATCGAGCCGTCCTGCACCGCGCCGACGAAGATGGGTACGCCCCTCTTGTAGGCCGTGGACAGGAGCGAGGGCGTCTTGACCCCCAGGGCCTTCTCCACCTCGGCGATGTGCTTGCCGAGGAGGTAATGCAGCTCCACCGTGGTCATCCGCTTCTGGAAGTCGGGGAGCTGGAGGATCGCGCTGAACAGGCGATCGGTCTCGAGCAGGGTCTCTTCCCAGAAGCCGAGATCGTAGATGCGGATGATTCGCGCGAGCCGGTACTGGAGGTCCCCGGCGTTGGGCTCGATCTCGCGGATGCGGTGGCCGATGACACGGTGGGCGTCGTGGTAGAGGTTCGCGCCCGTCGTCGTGATGCAGTCGATGAGGCCGCGCTCGATGAGCGGGATGATGCAGGACTGGTGGAGCCCGGCCGGCGTCATCGCGCCGGAGAATGTCAGGAAGATCGCGCAGTCTTCCTTCACGCTCCTGCGCATCAGCTCGAACGCCGTACGCTCCTGACGTCCCACGTAAGCCGGGAACATCCGCTCGACGATCTCGCGCGGTGACTCCCTCCCCGTGATGCCGTGGGGGTGGACGTCGCGGGCCCGCTCGAAATCCCTGCGGGTCGGCGCGCTGGAGGCGGCTGTTTTCGTCTGAGGCTTGGTCGACCGGCGCTTGGGGACGGATACGGGGGTGGACTTGGGCATGGCGAACGCGACTCTTGCGCAGGGCGGCCCGCCTGCGTCAAGCCGCTTGCGCGAAGGCCCGGCGCTAGGCAGGCTTCCATCATGTCGGAAGCCTCGACCACCCACCGGGAAGCGCCCACCTCCACGCCGGCCCCGCTCACCCTCCAGCAGATCGCATCGCAACCCGATGACAGGTTGGACCTGGGGCTCGGCGCGGCCCTGATCGCCCGGGACGTCTACGGCAACCTGGACGTCGCCCAGGTGCCCGCGCGCCTCGACGAGCTCGCCGCGGGGCTCTCGAACCGGCGCCTCGATCAGGCTCCCCCCGAGGCGCAGGCCGCGGAGCTCGCCCACTACCTCTACGAGGGGTGCGGCTTCCGCGGAAACGAGGCCGACTACTACGACCCGAGAAACAGCCTGCTCCCCGACGTGCTCGAGCGAAAGCTCGGCATCCCGATCACGCTCGCCATCGTCTACAGCGAGGTGGCTCGCCGCATCGGCGTGCCCGCCCACGGCGTCGCGTTCCCGGGCCACTTCCTCGTGCGCATCGAGCGCGCCGGGATGGGGACGGCGTCGGACCCCATGGCCCAGGCTCTCATCGTCGACCCGTTCTTCGGTGGTCGCGTGCTCGAGGAAGAGGCGATCGTACGCCTGCTCCGCCGCGCGCTCGGGCCCAAGGAGAGCCTGCGCCCCGAGCACCTCGCCGCTGCGCCGGCCCGGGCCATCCTGGTCCGCGTGCTCACGAACCTGAAGGCCATCCACCTGACGCGCGGCGACCACGCGCGGGCGCACCTCGCGCTCGACCGCATCCTGTCGCTCACGCCGAACGCGACGGGCGCTCTCCGGGAACGCGGGCTCCTCGCGGCGCGGCTCGGCGCCGTCGAGGCCGCGCGGGCGGATCTCTCGCGCGTCCTGGAGCTCGATCCGAGCGCCACCGACGCCTCCGCCATCCAGGGCCAGCTCGCCGAGCTCTCGAACGCGAAGCGCGCGCTCAACTGAGCGCTCGGCGTCTTACAGGTCCCGCAGGCGCGGGGTTCGCCGTCCTCTCCTTCTCGGTGCTCGTCGCGGCGCAGGCGGGGGCCCAGGTGCACGTCGACGTGGGGGCCGAGGTGGGCGCGATGAAGCGCTTCTCGTCGGACCGGCCGCCCGGCGGCCCCGACGCTGGCTTCGGCCCCGTCCTCGAGGTCCACGGGCACGTCGCCATCCTGCCGTTCGTCCGGGCCGGCGTGTACTTCACGCACGACATCGCTCCCGTGCCCGGCATCACCGCGCGCGAGATCACGACGGGCGGGTTTCGCTTGAAGGTCGCCCCGCCGCTCCGGAGCGGGCGCTTTCGAACCTGGGCGTTCGTCGGCTTCGGGTACGCAGGCGTCTACGCGCCGGGCTACCAGGCGACGCTGCCCCTCGGCGCCGCCGGGGCTCCGGCGGCGACGACCGTGAGCGCCTCGGGCGGCAGCTACTTCGAGGTCCCGCTCGGCATCGGCGCTGGCTACAAGCTGCGGAGGCGCGAGTACTTCGGGGGACGCTCCCCGGGGGGTGGCGAGCTGACGTGCGAGCTCGGCTCGCGGTTCGGCTTCGGGTTCCAGGGAAGCCTCTACGGGGAGGACGGCGGCCGCGCGGCCT
>Ga0302279_10000590_pt1 | contig 53170 bp, 52 predicted proteins | sample III_Bog_N3_3_FD_194541 | JGI IMG/M metagenome (GOLD analysis project Ga0302279, IMG submission 194541) | Peat permafrost microbial communities from Stordalen Mire near Abisko, Sweden - III_Bog_N3_3 | ecosystem: Environmental > Terrestrial > Soil > Wetlands > Peat | place: Sweden: Abisko... | reverse complement strand
CCATCTCCCGAACCGTCGCATCGCCCTCCCCCGGACCGCACCCCCTGCCGAGCCGACCGGGGAGCCGCCCGACCGGACGACCGCCCCACCGTAGCCAGGAGCGACCGGGACCGGCACGACGCTCCGACCCACCGCGCGGCGGGCCGGACCGCACGACTCAAGGCAGGCGCAGCTCCCCCGTCCGGTCGCGGACGACCAGCCCGTCGGCCACCAGGGCGTCGGCGATGCGTCGGGCGCTGTCCTGGTCCTCGGGCCTGCCCACGGCGGCCGGCACGTCCGCGGCGCGGACCGGGCCGATCCGGAGCGCGGCCACGAGTCGGCCGCGTCCCTGCCGGTCCGAGCCCTCGAAGCGGGCGTGCACGGTCGAGACCCCGGCGGACCCCTTCGCCGGGTCGGGTTCGGGTTGACCGGCCCTCGCCCACCGACAGCGCCGTCGCACCGGGCACACCCCGCAGGCCGGGGCACGCGCCGTGCAGACCAGCGCCCCCAGGTCGAGCAGGGCCTGGCCGAACCACCAGCCACGCCCGGTGGGGACCATCGCGTCGACGAGTGCCTGCGCCTCCGCCGGCCGCAGTGACCTCCCCTCGACGGCCCGCGCCAGCACGCGGCCGGCGTTGGTGTCGACCACGCCCACCTGGCGTTCGAAGGCGAATGCCTGGACCGCCCGTGCGGTGTACGGCCCGACGCCGGGAAGCGCGAGCAGGCTGCCCAGGTCGTCGGGGACCCGGCCGCCGTGCCGGTCGACCACGATGCCCGCCGCCAGGTGGAGATTCCGGGCCCGGCGGTTGTAGCCCATGCCCTCCCACGCCCGGAGGACGGCGCCCAGTGGGGCGGCGGCGCAGGCCGCGGGGGTCGGGAACTCGGTCAGGAACCGGTGGTAGGCCGGCACCACACGGGAGAGCTGTGTCTGCTGGGCGAGGGTCTCGCTCACCAGGACCGCCCAGGGGTCCCGGGTGGACCGCCAGGGGAGGTCGTCACGGCGGGTGGCACCACCATCGGCCCGGCCCCACGCCTCGACGGCCGCGCCGAGCGCCCGGCACTGACGCACGGGACGGTCCACGGTCATCGGCGGCACCGCCACCTGGGCCACCCGCGCTGGTGCCACCGCCTGGGCGGGGACGTCACCCCCAGACGTCGTCCCCATAGGGACGTCGACGCGACGGGGCGAACGCTTCCTTCCACACCATGACCTTGCGACGGAAAAAGCAGACCTCGTCGCCGTGCTGGTTGAACGCCTTCGTCTCGACGGTCACCACGCCCCGGTCGTCACGCGACTTCGACTCGACCTTCTCGATCACCTTGGTCTCGGCGTAGATGGTGTCGCCGTGGAACGTCGGCGACCGGTGCAGGAGCGACTCGACCTCCAGGTTGGCGATGGCCGCACCGCTCACGTCGGGAACGCTCATCCCGAGTGCGAGCGAGTAGACGAGGTTGCCCACGACCACGTTCTTCTTCTGGACGGACTCGTTCTCGGCGAACCACGCGTTGATGTGCAGCGGGTGGTGGTTCATGGTGATCATGCAGAAGAGATGGTCGTCCGCCTCGGTGATCGTCTTGCCGGGCCAGTGCCGGTAGACGTCGCCGGGCGTGAAGTCCTCGAAGTAGCGGCCGAACGGGCGGTCATACGTGGTCATGACCGCCGATAGTAGGCGGCCCGACCGGAACGCCCGCCGGGGGCGCGTGCCGCCCGGTGGGTTCAGACCTGGGGTTCGGGCAGCGGCCGGGTGGTGAAGGCCAGCACCCAGTCGGGGTGGCTGTCGCCGTCGATGGCCATCCGCCACGTGTACCGGGTGCCCGGGGCCAACGGCAACGGGCCCAGGTTGACGGCCAGGGCGACGTCCACGGGCGAGCCCTCGGGCACATCGGAGGGGCGTCCCACGGTGAACTCGCCGCGCACCTCGACCGGGTGTTCGCCGTCCGGTGTGGGGACCAGGACCGGGCCACCGTCGGCGTCCTCCAGGTAGAGCTCCCAGTGGTGGGCGGACTCGGCCTCGTGCCAGCCGACGTCGATCTTCAGCGCGATGGCCGAGGGCACCGGGTCGGGCCCCGTCATACTCCAGCCGCCACCGAGGACGTAGAGCTTTCCATCGGCCACCTGGGCGGAATCGCACAGCATCATCGTTACCTTCACGAACGGTGAGGCTACCGGTTCCCCCGGGGTACCCCGCGCCGGAACGACCCCCGCGTGCCGTCGTCGGTACGGGCGGTCCCCGGAGGTGCCGGTAACTTGTGGCGATGGAACTGCGCGGCCTGCGGGACGACGTCTACCGGCGGCCCCTGGCCACCGCCCTCGACCGGCTCGGCATCGGTCCGGGCTGGACCTGCGTCGACGTGGGCGCCGGTGGCGGTGACGTGTCGGTCGCCCTGGCCGAGATCGTCGGGCGCGAGGGGCGGGTCTACGCCGTCGACTCCGACCCCACCGCCCGCGATGAGGTGGCCGCTGCGGCTGCCGCCCACAGCCAGGTGCTGGCCATCACCCAGGCCGGCGAGGACCTGCGCCTGCCCGAGCCGGTCGACCTCGCCTTCTGCCGCTTCCTCCTGCTCCACGTCGTCGATCCGGGCGTCGTGCTGCGACGGATGGCCGCCGCCGTGCGGCCCGGCGGCTGGGTGGTGGCCCAGGAGCCGATCACGTCGGCCGGCCGCATCGACGGACGGCCCTTCTCCATGCCTGACGCACGGCACCCCGATATCGGGGCGCTCCTCCCCTCGCTCGTGCGCGACGCCGGTCTGGAGATCGTCGACGCGTGGGCCGAAGCCCCCGCCGGGGCCGGACCGGGACCCGTGGCCGACTACCTGGAGCTGCTCACCGAGGTCGACCCGGAGGACGACCCGGTCGTACTGCCTCCACTCGTCACCGTGGTGGCGCAGGTACCCGTGGCCTGATCCTCCGTGGCCTGTCGCCTGACCGTCCGTGGCGCAGGACCCCGTCGGGCTGTCAGGCCAACCGGATGGCCCGTTATCCTTGTGCGGTGACCACCGACGCCCTCCCCACGCCCGATCTGCTCGCCGCCACCGACGCCACCGCGGTGGCCCGCTCCGTCGTGGAATCCGGGATCGTCGCCCTGCGCACCGCCGGCGGCCCGGACCAGGCCCAGACCCTCGCCTACGACGTGTCCCATGCCGCTGCCGCCGTCCGTACGGCGGAGTCGGTACTCACCTACGGCGCCCAGGGCGACACCGAGGCCCGCATCGCCTGCGCCTTCGTGGCCGACGCACTCGCCGAACTGGCCGGACGCCTGGTGGGTCGCACCGCCGAGTGGGGCGTGACCACCGACTGGATGGCACCGGCGGAGTCCTTCGTGGCCGCGTTCCGTGACCCGATCTTCCTGGCGTCCCTGGCGGAGACCCAGGGCGAGCGGCACCTCGACCCGGACTTCGAGCTGGTGCGCGACACGTTCCACCGGTTCGCCGACGAGCAGATCCGTCCGAGGGCCGAGCACATCCACCGGGCCAACACCGACATCCCCGAGGAGATCATCTCCGGCATGGCCGAGATGGGTGGCTTCGGTATGTCGGTCCCCGAGGAGTACGGCGGGTTCGCCGCCGAGGGGGATGCCGACTACCTCAGCATGGTCGTCGCCACCGAAGAACTGACCTGGGGATCGCTCGGGGCCGGTGGCTCACTCATCACGCGCCCCGAGATCCTCACCCGGGCCATCGTCAAGGGCGGCACCGAGGAGCAGAAGCAGCACTGGCTCCCCAAGCTCGCCACGGCCGAGGTCCTGGGGGCCGTGGCCGTCACCGAGCCCGACTACGGCTCCGACGTCGCCGGCGTGATGCTGCCGGCCACGAAGGTCGACGGCGGCTGGATCCTGAACGGCGTCAAGACCTGGTGCACGTTCGCGGCGCGGGCCAACGTGCTCCTGCTCCTGGCCCGCACGGACCCGGACCGCTCGAAGGGCCACAAGGGCCTGTCGATCTTCCTGGTGGAGAAGCCGCCGGCCGACGGCCACGGCTTCGCCTTCGCCCAGGAGGCCGGCGCCGACGGCCGTCCGTCCGACTCGGCCGGGAAGATGGAGGGACGGGCCATCGACACCTTGGGCTACCGGGGCATGCACTCCTACGAGGTCTCCCTCGAGAACTGGTTCGTGCCCGATGCCAATCTGATCGGCGGCGAGTCCGGCCTGGGGCAGGGCTTCTACCTGCAGATGCAGGGGTTCGAGAACGGGCGCCTGCAAACGGCCGCCCGGGCCGTGGGCCTCATGCAGGCCGCCTACGAGGCGGCCCTCGAGTACGCCACCAACCGCGTCGTGTTCGGGTCGCCGATCCTCGACTACGAACTGACCAAGGTGAAGCTGGCCCGGATGGCGGTCCTCATCCAGGCCTCCCGCCAATTCGCCTATGAGGTGGCCCGGCTCATGTCGAAGGGCGAGGGTGCCCTCGAGGCGTCGATGATCAAGGCCTATGTGTGCCGCACCGCCGAGTGGGTCACGCGTGAGGCGCTCCAGATCCACGGTGGCATGGGCTACGCCGAGGAGTACCCGGTCAGCCGGTACTACGTCGATGCGCGCGTGCTCTCCATCTTCGAGGGTGCCGACGAGACCCTGTGCCTGAAGGTCATCGCCCGTCGCCTGCTCGCGGGCGGCTGACCGCGGGGTACCGGAGCAACGTTACGGATACTCGAGCTGTCACCCGGTGAGCGACGGCGCACCGGGTGACCACGCACACGCACCCGGACACCGACACCGACACGACGACGGCGTGCCCCCGGTGCCTGCCGAGGCCCTCCGGGACGAGTGGTAGCGCTCGAGCCACGCGCCGTCGAGTGGTGAGCCTTACCGCCGGCTGGTCGCCGAGGTCACGCCGCTGCCGCCGGGCCGGGCACTCGACGTCGGACGAGGAGGAGCGGTGGATCACGATCCACGACGCGGTGACCGGGGCCCGACGGCGCGCGGGCACCCCCCGGTCCGGCCTGACGGCACCGACCGCGCTGCATCGGACTACGAGTCGCTGTTGACGCGGGTGAGTTCGATCGAGATCTGGTCGTCGGCGAGCTCCTGGCCGGAGAAGACGCAGTCGAAGGCCTTGGCGATCCGAAGAACCATCTCCGCGTTCGAGGCGCTGACCGCCATGTGACAGGCGCCGTCCGCACTGAGCCGCTCCCACAGGATGCCGATCTCGAACCCGCGCTGGAACTCGGGGTCGTCGGTGTCGAAGTGCAGGACCGATTCCATGCTTCAGCTATCGACCGTTCCACGTCATTTCTTGACCCCTCGTGCCCTCCGGGCCGGTTGACGGCGGTCCGATCACGGTCGACGATGGGATGATGGAGGATCGGTCCGCCGCACTGCTCGACTGCATCCTCGAGGCGTTGCCACTGCCCGGCCCCCGTGCCGAGGTCCGTCTGCCGTCCGGTGGGACCCTCCCCTCCGCCCTGGCCGTCAGCGAGCTCGCCCAGGCGTCGATCGGCGCGGCGGGGGCCGCACTGGCCCGTGTTGCGGCCGGTCCGGACGGCCTCCCCGCTCCGGTCACCGTCGACCGGGACCTGGCGTCGGCCTGGTTCGCACTGTCACTCCGCCCGGACGGCTGGCAGCTGCCTCCTACCTGGGACAGCGTGGCCGGCGACTACCCCACCGCCGACGGCTGGATCAGGCTCCATACCAACGCGCCCCACCATCGGGCGGCCGCACTCGGGGTGCTCGGCGTTCCCGGGAGCCGCACCGCGGTGGCGACCGAGGTGGCCCGCTGGAGCGGCGACGACCTCGAGGCCGCCGTCGTCGGGGCCGGCGGTGCCGCAGCCGCCATGCGTTCCGCCGCCGCATGGGTCGCACACCCACAGGGGTCGGCGGTGGCCGTCGAACCCCTGGTCCATGTCGAGCGGACCGCCGGCGGGGGTGCATGGCCGCACCGTGTACCCGCCGCCGACGCGGAGCGACCTCTGGCCGGCCTCCGGGTCCTCGACCTCACCCGCGTCCTGGCCGGCCCGGTGGCCACCCGCCTCCTCGCCGGCTGGGGTGCCGACGTGCTCCGCATCGATCCACCCGGGTGGGACGAGCCGGCCGTCGTCCCCGAAGTCACCCTGGGCAAGCGCTGCGCCCACCTCGATCTCCACGAGGTACCCGACCGGGCGCGGTTGCTCGAACTCCTGGCCGGTGCCGACGTCGTCGTCCACGGCTACCGACCCGGAGCCCTCGAGGGGCTGGGGATCGGCCCGGACGTGCGTGACGTCACCCGCCCCGGACTCGTCGACGTCAGCCTCGACGCCTACGGCTGGACCGGCCCGTGGGTCGGACGCCGGGGCTTCGACAGCCTGGTCCAGATGAGTTCCGGCATCGCCGAGGCCGGACAGGTGGCGGCGGGTGCGGAGCACCCCGTCCCACTGCCCGTCCAGGCACTGGACCACGCAACCGGGTACCTGCTGGCGGCCGCCGCCCTCACCGGACTGGCCCTGCGTTCCGAGGACGGTTGCGGCAGTCGGTGGAGGACGTCGCTGGCCCGGATGGCCCGGTTGCTGGTCGACTCCGGTGTGGCCCCGACCATCGAGGGCGACGGCATCGACCTCGCCGGGCTGACACCCGGGGCACCGGTGGAGCGGACCGTGTGGGGCGATGCCCGTCGCCTGCCGCCGCCGGTCGTGGTGGAGGGGGCGCCGCTCAGGTGGGTCCGCCCGGCCGGACCCCTGGGGACGTCAGCACCGGAGTGGGCGTCCGGCTGAGCCGGGATCGGCCCCGCACGTACTGTCCTGCCGGGCGCCACCCTGACCCCGGCGCGTGCCGTCGCTCCGGTCAGCCGGCTGCCGCGACGGCGGGTGTCGTGGTGTGTTCCGCACGTCGCACGATGTCGTGGAGGGCGAGTCCCACGGCCACCACACCCAGTCCCGCGCCCAGCACGCACACACCCGCCCAACCGTGGTTCGCATAGCACCAGCTGCCCGCGGCCGACCCGACGGCACCACCGATGAAGTAGCAGACCATGTACGCCGAGTTGATCCGGCTCCGGGCGTCCGGGGCCAGGCGGTAGATGATCGACTGGTTGGTGACCTGGAGCCCCTGGACACCCACGTCGAGGACCAGTATCCCGACGATCATCATCGCCAGGTCGTGACCGCCCCACCACAACGGCAGGAACGAGACGGCCAGCAGGACGGCGAAGACGGTCGTGGTCCGACGGGTCAGGTCGCGGTCGGCCCACCGGCCGGCGAGCGTCGCACACAGCGCGCCGGCCGCACCGACCAGGCCGAAGAGCCCGATGGCGGCGTCGCCGTAGTGGTAGGGCGCACGGGACAGCACGAAGGCCATCGTCGTCCAGAAGACGCTGAACGCAGCCATTCCCAGCGCGCCGAACAGGATGCGGCGGCGCAGTATCGGCTCCGCCAGGAACAGCGCCACGGTCGAACGGAGCAATGTGCCGTACCGGATGGACGGCCGCTCTCCCTCGGCCGGGAGGACCCGGGCGAGCACCAGGGCGAGCACGACCATGAGGACGGAGGCGGCGGTGTAGACCACGCGCCAACTCGTCGCACCGGCGATGAGGCCCGAGACGGTCCGGGCCAGCAGGATGCCGAGCAGCAGTCCGCTCATGACCCGACCGACCACGCGGCCCCGTGACGAGTCGGTCGCCAGGCTCGCTGCCATCGGGACGAGCATCTGAGCCACGGTCGACCCGGCACCGACGAGCAGTGCCACGGCGATGAGCACACCGATCGTGGGCGAGAGAGCGGATGCGATCAGTCCCACCGCGGTCGCCACCAGCACCACGGGAATCATGCGCCGCCTGTTCAGGATGTCGCCGAGGGGCACGAGCAGCGCCAGCCCTACGGCGTACCCGATCTGGGAGAGGGTGACGACGAGCCCGGCGGTGGCGGTGCCGGCGCCGAATGTGCGGGCGATGTTGTCGAGGATCGGCTGTGCGTAATAGAGGTTGGCCACGGCGAGCCCGCAGGCCACGGCGAACAGCAGCACCATGCCACCGGACATGCCCGTCCCCTTGACATCGCTCGTCTCGACCGTCTCGCTCGCATCCATCCGGATTCGCTCCATGACTATCTGAACACCACGTACAGTATCACTATTCCTGTACGCGTCGTCCATGTTCTACAGTGGCACCCGTGAAGGCTGCGACGGAAACCGCGTCCGAGTCGGTAGCCCCCCGGCCCGGACGACCCAGGAGCGAGCGGGCACGGCTCGCGGTGCTCGAGTCCGCCGCCGATCTGCTCGATGAGGGGGGCCTTGCCGCGGCCACCATCGAGGCGATCGCCGCCAGGGCCGGGGTCAGCAAGGTGACGATCTACAAGTGGTGGCCCACACGGGGCGCCGTCGCCATCGACGCCTACTTCCACCGCTACCGGCAGACCGGCACCTTCGCCGACACCGGTGACGTCCGGGTCGACCTCACCGGGCAGCTCCGGGTGCTGATCCGGGCCTTCCGGGGCCGTGCGGGACGGATCATGGCGGAGCTCGTGGGTCAGGCCCAGACCGACGAAGTGCTGGCCGAGGCCCTGCGCACCCGGTGGATCGGACCGAGGCGGGCTGCCACCGCCGAGGTACTGCAGCGGGCCGTCGACCGCGGTGAGCTGCGTCCCGGCCTCGACATCCCCACCGTCATGGACCAACTCTACGGTCCCGTCTACTACCGCCTCACCATGGGCCACGAGTCACTGATGCCAGGGCTGGCCGATGCACTCGTGTCGTCCCTCCTCGACGGCATCCGCGCCCACTGACGGCGGCGGGTTCCGGCGGCACCACCTGAGTCAGCCCGATGCGGGGGCTGCGGTGTCCAGGGCGATCTGGTCGATCAGGTCGCCGGGGGTGAGCTGCTCGGACAGGAGCCGGTCGAAGCGGGCGGGGTCGCCGCGGGTGAACGCACGGCAGAGCGGGAAGCCCTCCACGTAGCACGTGAGGTACGCACGCCACGTCGGATGGGTCAGGAACTCGACCGCCTTGGCCGCCCGGTCCCGTGGCAGCAGTCCCCACTGCGCCACCTCGTCGATGACCGTGTCGGGGTCGGCACCGTCCTCGTGCAGACGGAAGGCGGCATTCGTGCGCACCGCCCCGAGGGCCTCGCCCGCATCGGACACGGCCGCGACCACCTCGGCGTCGTAGCGGATGCCCAGCGGGCGCAGGTGCTCGGCCACCGTCTGCTCGGGGTGCCGACCCCAGGCCACCTCGAGGCCCAGGTCGGCCAGGCCCTCGGCCAGCAGGCACTGCGGGGTGCCGACCAGGAAGATGGACTCCTCCCACCACTGCCGGCGACGGACCAGGCCGACCTCCTTGCGGGTGTGCTCGGTGTGGTGCCCGGGGTAGGCCTCGTGGGCGACGAGGTGCGCGAGACCGGTCGAGAGCACCGGAAGGTCGGTGTTGATGGCGACCCTGCTCTGCAGTCCGCCCAGGTAGTAGTTGAAGCCGGACCACGGCTCGTCCGACACGAACTCGAACTCGACGTGCTCCCCCTCGGGCAGGCCGAACAGCTCGCGGGTCCGGTCGCGCAGCGAGTCGGCGAGCGAATCGACGGCCCGCCGCAATAGGTCGACGGGAACCGCGTGCGACTCCCGCCACGTCACCAGGCGCTCGGCCAGGGGTCCGCTGCCCGGCAGGACGTCGTCGAGCAGCCGGTGGGCCTCGACGAGTGCCTCCTCGTCGACCCGGCTCGGGCGGACGCCGTAGCAGGACTCGACCTCGTCGGCGTAGCCGATGGCCTGCCCGGCCAGCTTTGCGCACGTCGTCGCCAGGCCGTGCACCTGAGCCGCCAGCCAGTGGCGCCGGGCCGGTGCCGCCGAGTCCTCGGGGCCGACCGACGAGTCGAGCACCCCACCGGCCTCGAGGGCGGCCAGCAGATCGCGGGCAGAGGCCACTAGCCGCTCGGGCGGGACGACGGGCTCCGCCTCGACGGCACGCGCCAGCCCGGGAGGTCCGTAGTAGGCGTCGACCATGCCGTCGATGTGACGGCCCAGTCGGAGGCCGAGCGTCAGGTAGTCCTCGACCAGTCCGGGTCCGGGTGCCTCGGGCACGGCGTCCCGCTCAGCCGAGCTGCGATCGGAGGAACGCGACCGTGCGCTCCCACAGCAGGGCGGCGGCAGCGGCGTCGTAGGCCTCGGGACGGTCCTCGTTGAAGAACGCGTGGTCGACCCCGGGATAGAGGTGGAACGACGCCTTCTTGCCGAGCGCGGTCAGCGTTTCGGCCAGCGCGTCCGCGGCGGCCGGGCTGAAGGAGCCATCGAGCTCGGCCACGTGGCCCTCGACGACCGCCCGCATGGCCGAGTAGTCGGGCTGCGCGTCGGGCCACGGGATGACCCCGTAGGCCGGCACCACGGCGGCGACCGCGTCAGGCCGCTGGCAGGCCAGCACCAGGGCCAGGCCGCCGCCCATGCAGAAGCCGACGACGCCCACCGACGACCCGCCGGTCCGGCGCAGCACCTCGTCCACCGCCCCGCTCAGGTCCTTGGCCGCCCCGTCCATCTCGAGGGCCATCATCTGCTTGGCCGCCTCGTCGGGCTCGGTCAGCGGTACCGCCGTGCCCTTGTAGAGATCAGGGGCCAGCGCGGTGAAGCCCGCGTCGGCGAAGCGGTCGCACGTCCGCGTGATCTGATCGACGAGGCCCCACCACTCCTGGATCACCAGGACCCCGATGGTGCCGGCGGCGCCGACCTCCGGAATCGCCAGGTAGCCACCTGCGGTGTTGCCGTTGCTCGGGAATTCGATACGTTCACCCATGGGCCCGACCCTACCCCGGAGCCGTCACCATTTGATCTTCCGGGTACCCCGGTACCGCACAGGTCCGACAGCCCCGGCAACCGATCTGCACCGGTGCCTCAGCGAATAAGTCCAGTTCAGGGCCTTGTGTCCGCCTGGTGTCCTTGTACCGTCCCGACAGGTGCACTACCATCTGCATGCATATGACTCACGCCGAGCAGTACTCGACGGTCGAGCCAGGTGCCCGCCCAGCACGTCGCAAGTGGTCCCGTAACCGGGTCCTCGCGACGGTCGCAATGGCCTCCGCTCTCGGAGCAACCTCCATGGTCGTCGCCTCCTCCACCCCCGCATCCGCCGACCAGATCTCCGATGCCCAGGCTCAGGCCGCGGCCATCACGGCCAAGATCAACGCGACCGAGGCGCAGATCCAGTCGCTGACCGGTCAGGTGAACCAGGCCGACTACAAGCTCGCGCAGTTGCAGGGCCAGATCGCCGCGAACCAGGCACAGGTGACCAAGGACCGCAGCCAGGTGGCGAAGGACCAGAGCCAGCTCCGGGTCCAGGCCATCAGCGACTACACCAATGCCGGGACCTCGAACACCGCCACCCAGCTGTTCACCTCCAACGTGAACACGAGCGGCATCCGTTCCGAGTACTCGTCGATCGCCGCCGGCAACGTGACCTCGACCATCGACCGGCTCCACACGGCACAGGCACAGCTGGCCGCCACCCAGGCCAGCCTCGAGTCGCAGAAGTCGCAGGCCCAGTCCGCCCGCGACAGTCTCGCCTCGGCCCAGGGCCAGGCGAACTCGCTGGCCAATCAGGACAAGGCCACCCTGGCGAGCGTCGACGCCAACATCCAGCAGCTGGTCCAGCAGCAGCAGGCTGCGGCGGCCGCGGCGGCCGCAGCGGCCGCACAGGCGCAGTTCAACCAGAAGGTCGCCGCATCCAAGGCCGCACAGGCCCAGCAGGCCGCGTCGAGCGGCTCGGGTGCTTCGACGGGCTCGGGTGCTTCGACGGGTTCGGCGGGATCGGGTTCCGGTTCGTCCGGTGGTGGCGGAACGGTCACCACGCCGGCCGCACCTCCGCCGCCGCTGTCGTCCGGGGCGGCAGGTGCCGTGCAGGCAGCAGAGGGTGAGATCGGTGTCCCCTACGTGTGGGGAGGGTCCAGCCCGTCCGGCTTCGACTGCTCGGGCCTCGTCATGTGGGCCTACGCCCAGGTGGGCATCAGCCTTCCTCACTACTCCGGCGCGCAGTACGACGACACCACCCACATCCCGCTGGCCGACATCGAGCCGGGCGACATCCTGTTCTACGGTCCCGGCGGCGACGAGCACGAGGCGATGTACGTGGGCGGCGGCTCGATGATCGAGGCCCCCTACACCGGTGCGAGCGTGTGGATCACCGGCGTGCGGACCGACGGCCTGGCCGGCGTCGGCCGGGTGGTCTGAACCGGACCTCCCCGCTCCGGACGCCGGGGGTCGTGACCGACCCCGCCGGGCATCACTCCGGTCCGAGCCGTCCGGTCCCCCACCATGGCGTTCGGCCAGCCGTCCGGGCCCCCGGCAACAGGGCGTCAACTCCGTGACCTGACCGCACTCCTCGAGTCCGCCGGCCATTCCGGATTCCGCGACGCACGTGGCCCGCTCGGCCTCACCCAGCGGCAGGCGGGTGGACGGTTCACCCGTGACGAGGCCGAGGAGCTCATCGCCCGGCTGGAGGCCGAGGCGGAAGTTTCCGGCACCGACGGACCTGGTCCCGCTGACGGGTCGGCCGACCCCACCCCGGCCACCGTCCCCCGCAGCCCGGTGCGCACCAACCGGGCAGCCGCCCCGGCAACGCCGGCCACGCCGGAGGCTCCCGCCGCCTCACGCCGGCAGAGCCTGGCCCGCCAGCTCGAGCGGGTGCCCGAGGACCTGCTGGTCGACGAACTCCGTCGGCGCGGCTGGTCGGTCACGCCCCCGGAGGGCTGACCGTAGCGCCGTCGGTCCGCCACCTACTCCTGGTCGTGTGCGGCGAACTCCTTCGGGGGCATCTGACCGACCGACCCACCGGCCCGCGGACCGGGCGGCCGTGCGAAGCGGAAGGCCAACGCCTCCCGCCCCGCCTGGATCACCATGGCCTCGCCGGTGGCCTCACCTGCCAGCAGGTCGACCACCGCGGTGGCCACCGAGTCCACGTCGATGAGGGGGAAGCCGCTCGACTCCAGCACGTCGCGCATGTCGGCGATGAGCGGGGTGTCGACGATGCTCGGGCACACGGCATTGATCGTGATCCCCTTGTCGGCCAACTGTGGGCCGAGTGACCGCACCAGGCCGACGACGGCGTGCTTGGTCAGGCAGTAGATCGGGTCGGGTGAGAATCCGATGAGACCGGCCAACGACGCCGTGGCGACGATCGAGCCGCCGCCCCGGTCGGCCATCGCCGGCACCACCGCCCGCACGCCGTAGAAGACGCCGTCCACATTGACCCGGGTGGCCCGGTCGTAGATCTCGTCGGTCACCTGGGTGATGTCCGCCTCACCCGTCGTCACCCCGGCATTCAGATGGGCGAGGTCGATGCCGCCGAACCGTCGGGTCACGGCCTCGACGATGCCGGGCCACTCGTCGGGGTTCCCGACGTCCGCCTGGACGGCCAGACCGTCGAGTCCGTCGGCCGCCCGTTCGGCTGAGTTGCCGTCGAGGTCGACGAGCGCCACCGAGGCCCCCGCCCCGGCCAACCGGGTCGCCGTGGCCAGGCCGATGCCCGACCCGCCGCCCGTCACGACTGCCACCTTTCCTGCCAACGTCCCCATGGCGTCACCTCCGACCGTCACTCGGGGCGTCGCCGCCGGATGCGGTCCCCGACCCCGTCTGCCTCGGCACCAGGCCCGGCGAGGCCACCCTACCGGCCCCCTGGGGCATACTGAGGGCCTGGCCGGTGTCCGGGGGGCTCCCCGTCCGTCCGGCTCCACACACCATGAGACCCATCCCCGTCGCCTTCCACATCTGGTTCCTCGAGGTCCACACCTACGGGATCGGCCTGGCCCTGACCTTCTGGTTCGGGCTCCGGTACACCGAGCGTCGCCTCCGCAACCGGGGCTACCCGTGGCAGTGGGTGACGGGCATGTTCGTGTGGGTCATCGTGGCCGCCATCGTGGGCGCCCGGGCCATGCACGTCCTCTCCCACCTCTCGTACTACACGGCCCACCCGTCCCAGGTGTTCGCCATCTGGCAGGGCGGACTGTCGTCGTTCGGGGGCATCATCCTCGCCGTGCCTGTGGCCATCGTCAGCCAACGGCGTCGCTGTCCCGAGCTCCCGACGCTCCGCTTCGCCGACATGATGGCGCCGGTGCTGATGGCCTGCTGGGCGATGGGCCGGCTGCTCGGTCCCCAGCTGATGGTCAACGGTGGCGGTCACCCGACGAACCAGTGGTTCGGCATGTACTACGCCGGGGCCCACCCCAACCAGAAGGTCCTGCCGGTGCCGATCTTCCAGGCCGCCGAGGACTTCACCATCTTCTGCGTCCTGCTGCTCGTCGAGCGCTGGCTCAGGAACCGCGCCCCCACCGTGGCGTCCGACGGATCGCTCATCCCGCAGAACCTGGCACCTCTGCCCCCGGCCGGGATCGTGCTCGGCGTCGGGATGGTCCTGTGGGGCATCGAACGGTTCTTCGACGAACACCTGTGGTTGGGCGAGGACGGCCACCTCGGATCACTGCTGGTGCAGATCGCCGGCGTGGCACTGGCGATCGTGGGACTGATCCTGATCGCCTCCCGTGTCGGCCCCTACCGCCAGTGGCGCGACACACGGCCCGACCCGGTGCCCGAGCCGACGGACGAGGTGGACGTCGGCGATGGTGCCGGACACGCGGACGGGAGCGACAGCGAGGACGGGACCGGCGCCGACCGTGTCGTCGGGGAACTCGCCTCGCCGACCCCCGGTCCCTCAGCCGACGGCGACTGACCGGTCGGGCTGATCGACCTCGGACCGTCCGGTCGTCGGAGCGGTCCCACCTGCGGCAACCGGACGGTGGTGCCGCACCGTTCGCAGCACCCCCGTGGCGACCGCCACACCGCCCACCGACGACAGGGCGACGACGGCACCGGCCTCGACCGACAGCGCCGACGCGGTGACGACGAGGGTCGCCGCCACCCCCCGGTCCGCCCAGGGTCGGAGTGCGGCGAACCGCTGGTGGAAGGCGAGCAGTGCCGTCGGCGTGGTCGTGCGCCAGGTGATCGTGACGGCCGCCCCCCGCACCAGCCCGAACACCACGCCGACCCCGAGCGCCGCCAGCGGGCGCCCGGTGAGCCCGGCCAGCAGTACGGTCAGGTAGACCGCCGCCGTGGTGATGTACGTGGCCAGGCCGCACCCGATCTGGAACCCGAACCCGGCGCCGTAGACCCAGGGGCGGTAGGCGTCGAGCCACCGTTCGTTGACCTGGCGGAAGTGGGCCGGCACCCGGTACCCGGCAATTCCGGTGTCCGACACCAGCGCCACCAGGGTGGCGACGATGGCGACCGCCCCGACGGCCGCCACGGAGGGGCCGGCCGCTGCGACCAGGGCCGCCAGTCCGGCGGCGACCGCGCCGAGTGCCAGGCCCCCGACGACGGCACCGAGGATGAACCACGTGGCCGTGGCGCTATAGCGGTGACCCTTGGCCCGTTCGCCGAAGGGGGTGATGGTCGACAGCATCGACAGGCCACAGGGCGACCACGTCGACCGGACGGCTGCGGCCACACCGACGAGGAGGGCCAGCCCGACGAGCAGGGTGGACAGGGAAAGGGTCATCGGATTCCTCGGGATCGTGGTGGGCGACCGGACGGCCCGGGCGGTCGCCATGTCGTGGGTCGACGGTTCGGGAGATCGACGGTGGTCATACCGGCGATCCGTAGAACGGGGCGTCGAAGGCGAAGATCCCGCCGTCGGCGGCGACCATCCAGTAGCCGGCTCCGTCGGCTGCCGCCCCGACGATCGGCCGCTGCAGTGGTTGGCCGCCCATCGACCCGTCGAACAGCGCGTCCCCGTAGGAGAACACACCACCGTCGGCGGCGATGAGGTGGTAGCCGTGACCGGTCGACGTGGCCGTCATGCCCACCACCGGCTCGTTGAGCGGCTGACCGCCCATCGACCCGTAGAAGGGGGCGTCGCCGAAGGCGAAGATGCCACCGTCGGAGGCCACCAGCCAGTAGCCGTGACCGGACGGGGTGGCGGCCATCCCCACGACCGGGTCGTTGAGTGGCAGGCCGCCCATCGACCCGTGGAAGAGGGCATCGCCGAAGGCGAAGATGCCACCGTCGGAGGCCACCAGCCAGTAACCCCGGCCGGTGGAGGTGGCCGCCATGCCGACGATCGGGCGGGCGAGCGGCAGCCCGCCCATCGACCCCAGGTAGGGCGCGTCGCCGAAGGCGAAGATCCCCCCGTCGGAACCCACGAGCCAGTAGCCCTGGCCGGTGGGCATGGACGCCATGCCCACGATCGGGGCGGCCAGGGCCTCGGTCGTGAGGTCGCCCAGCGAGGGGAAGCTTCCGTAGGTGAGGACCTTGCCGAAGGCGGTGACCATGCCGTACCCGGTGCCGCCCGCCCCGCCTGCCATGGACGTCACCATGCAGTCGGTCAGCGGCGAGAAGCACGGCGGTGGGGGTGGCGGAGGCGGCGAGGGCGGTGCGGACGTCCAGCACGCCGCGTCCATCTCGGCCGTGCTGTTGTCCACGGCGACGGCCGTCGTGCAGGTGGGGTCGACCGTCCATGGCGGCACGCAGGCGACGACGCGACACACGATCCGCCCGATGCAGTCGATTTGCTGGTTGCACTGCCCGTACCGGAACTGGAAGCACCCGGTGACCCAGGAGTTGCAGCCGTCCGGCCCGCAGCCGCACGTGACCCCGTCACACCCGGTGTCGCAGAAGCCCCAGCCGCCGCCGCACCCGGTGGTGCAGCCGCACTGGGCGTGGCAGTCCATGTAGTAGCGGGGACCACCGCAGTAGGACGAGTTGTCGGCCTTCCACCATCCGCCCATCACGGTGCCGGTCGGACAGTAGTTGTACCCGTCGTTGATCGAGCAACAGAACTCCGAAAAGCCGGCGCAGCACGTCGAGCCGCAGTCACACGCCGTGTTGGCGCACGTGCACACCGCGCCGTAGGCGGTGCCCGGACGCAGCAGGAGGTCGACGCCAGACCCGACCGCCACGGCGCTACCCACGAGGGCGGACCGGTTGATGAAGCTCCGCCGGGACACGCGGGTGGCCAGGAAGGTCGAGGCCCGCTCGACGAGGGTCACGCTCATGTCATCGCTCCGGCGCGGGTGATCCCGAGCTTCCGTCGGGCCGCTCCGAGTTCAGCGAGTCGGCCCATCGCCAGGAAGGCGAGCCAGGCGCACAGCAGGCCGAGCAGCACCAGCGGGACCCCACGCCACGGCTGTCCGGCCACCAGGGGCGTGATCCACCCGGACAGTCCCGACGCCGCCAGCACGATGGCCGACGCTGCGAACCCCAGCGTCACCACCACGTGGGTGCGGGTGGCCGGCGTGTCCGGGGTGCCGAAGCACCCACAGGTAGCGAGAGGCCCACCGCGTGCCCGGGCGAGGGACACGAAGCCGGCGAAGCCGAGGTAGGACGCAGCCACCAGGCTGGCTGCCGCCGGTGACGGATGGGCCAGGGCGACGGCGCCCAGGACCGCCTCGCCCAGTGCGCCCACCCTCACCAGGGCACGGCTGGCGCGCACCGGGACCGCCACGACTGCCGTCACCGCACGTGCCGTGTCCATCGGACGGACGACCTTGGCGACACCGGCGGCCATGAGGAGGACGCAGGCTGCAAGGTAGGGACCGATCAGTTCCACGGTGCCCCCGATCCGGCCGGTGCCGGCACCGGGTCCACGGTCAGTCCGGCCAGCAGCTGGTTGACCCGGGGCACCAGCACCGAGCGGCGGGCGTGGCTACCGATGACGGCGTAGAACGTGAAGGGTCGACCCGACTCGGTAAAGAACCACTGCGTGCCCGCCTGACCGGTGAGTCCCCGGCGGAGCACCTGGGGCTGGAAGTCCCCGGTGCCGAGCTCGCGGGGCATGCCCTGGTGGGCGAAGAGCCGCGTCCCGACGCTCTCGGCGCTGTACTCGAACAGCACGGCGAAGATGTCGTCGTTCCCCATCAGCTGGACGGCTCCACCGCCGAAGTCGCCCACCTCGTCGGGCAGAGCGAACGTGGCGAACTGGGCGACGGGGTTGGTCACCTCGATGCCGTTCCCCTGTCGTTTGAAGATGCGCCCCTCGAAGCCCGCCGGCAGGCCGACCCCGATGCCGTGGGCGTGCATCGTGGCCACCGTCAACCCACCCGACGGACGTGGCGGGTGGCCGACGGCATGCGGGCGTCCGGTGGCCCGTAGAGGTCCTCGAGCGACTCCGGGTAGAGGCTCGGGTCGCCGGGCAGGATGCCGGCGGCCAGCAGTTCGGCATCGTTGGCCGACTCCCGCTGGGGCCCGTCCAGTCCGATGTCCCGTCCGGGCCGCGTGTCGAGCGAGAACGCGGTGGCGTCCACCTCGGCCCGCCGCACCAGCTCGGCCACCTGGCTCATCTGGTTCGCCACCCCTTCGCCGATACGTCGACCGGAGCTCCCGTCGATGAGCACGAAGAACGGCGAACCGGGCACCTCGTAGTCGGTCCACCCGTCACTCGACATCAGGACCCGCAGTCCCGGCGCCGCGAGCGCGGCGACCTCGCCGGCGATCTCGCGCTCAGGACCCTTCGTCACCACGACCAGTCGGGTCGCCGGCGGCAGGCCCAGGTGGTCCGGCCGCCGGAACGCCTCCCAGAACCCGGCGCACGAGGCACACCCGGTGGACAGGAAGGCCAGCAGGGTCAAGCCGCCCGACGTGGCCGGAGCCACGGCCAGCGCATCACCGGTCGGGGTCACGCCGACCACTGCGGGTGCCGACGTGGAGTCGCGGTCGGGAGCGAGCGCCGGGCCCATGGTGAGCGGGACGGCGACCTGGCCCGGGTCGCGCCCAGCGGCGGCATGGTCGTGACCAGAGGCGTCGGCCGGGTCCCCCACCCCGGCCCCCAGGTCGTGGAGCGCCTTCAGGATGTCGGCATGGCTGCGCAGCAGGCCGGCCACCAGCACGGCCAGCAGGAGCACCACCACACCGAGAACGACGCAAAGAGCTACCACAGGTCAACCTCCCGGATCTGGGGCTCTGGCGGTCACCGGCGCTCGCCCCGTCGCGTCACCCAACTGTAGGGCGATCAGCACGTGCGTGCCCCGGCACGCCGGACAGGCGTCGGATCCGGACCGGCGCACCTGCCGACCGGCGGTGGCGGCCTAGGCTCTCCGGGACGGTCGGCGGACCGTCGAGGACCAACGGAGGCGCACATGTCGTTGCGGATTGACACCGTCACCATCGACGCGGCGGACCCGCCCGCGCTCGCCGACTTCTGGTCCGCCGTGCTCGGGTGGGGGCAGCGCACCGACGAGGCCGGCGACATCTGGATCGAACCGGGTGGGGACCACCCGCAGTTCGGTGCCGTCCGGCCCCTGCTCATCGTGCGCGTGCCCGGGACGAAGGCCGGCAAGAACCGGCTCCATCTCGACCTCGTACCCGACGACCACGAGCGCGAGGTCGAGCGGATGGAGTCACTCGGCGCCACGCGGCCCGACATCGGTCAGACCGGCAACGAGTCCTGGGTGGTGCTGGCCGACCCCGAGGGCAACGAGTTCTGCATCCTCGAGGAGCCGGACGGGTCGGGGGACTGAGCAGCCGCCCGGCAGCCGACGTCAGCCGGCGGCCTTCTCGGCGGCGGCCTTCTCCTCGGCGGCCTTGCGGTAGGCCTCGAGCTGGTCCAGCAGCGGCATGCGCTCCTGACCGACCGTCGAGTCGAGGCGCTGGGCGATGAGCTCCGGGGTCCAGCGGCCGTCCGCGTACATCGCCCGCACCTCGCGGGGCTGGTTCCACACCGCGATCTTCGGGCCCACCGAGGTGTAGACCTGCCCGGTCACGTGCTTGGCCTTGTCCGACAGGAGGTAGACGACCATGGGCGCCACGTCCTCCGGATCGCCCATCTCGGCGAGGTCCATGGGCACGTTGGCCGACATGCGGGTACGTGCCACCGGAGCGATGGCGTTCGCGGTGATGCCGTAGCGGTTGAGCCCGGCGGCGGCCGAGCGCACGAGCGACACGATCCCACCCTTGGCCGAGGCGTAGTTGGCCTGGGCCACGCTGCCGGCGAAGGCGCCCGAGGTGAACGCGACGAGGGAGCCGCCACCCTCCTGCTTGCGCATGACTGCCGACGCAGCCCGGAATACCGTGAAGTGCCCCTTCAGGTGGGTCTCGATGACCGCGTCCCACTCGTCCTCGGCCATGTTGAAGAGCATCCGCTCACGCAGGATTCCGGCCACGGCCACGACGCCGTCGATGCGCCCCCAACGCTCGGTGGCGGTACCGATGATCCGCTCTCCGCCGGCCAGGGTCGTCACGCTCTCGGCCACGGCGACGGCCTCGCCCCCCGCCGCGGTGATCTCCCCCACGACGGCCTCCGCCACCTCGCTCGTCGGGTCCTCGCCGGCCATCGACACGCCGATGTCGGCCACGACCACCTTGGCGCCCTCGGCGGCGGCCGCCAGGGCCACGGCCCGGCCGATGCCTCCGCCCGCGCCGGTGATGGCCACGACCTTGCCGTCCAGGAATGCAGTCATTGCGTGTTGCTCCTCATACTCGTCGTCTCGGGGGTCCGACGGCCCACCGGCATCATGGGCGCACGCGCACCAGCGCGCCGCCCGGGGCGGTTGACCGTCTACTGGAACCTGTTCTAGCGTCCCCACCGGGTCGGCGCCACCCCGCGTCTCTCCACCGCCGTCGCTCCTCCCCACGGGGCGGACCGCAGACCGGAGGGATCCGCACGGGCGCCGCTGTCGGCCACGACACCGCTAATTCGACGACGATGGGGGATGGGACCAGATGGGCGATCTCGGCTTTTGGGCACTGGCGCACGAGGATCCCGAGCACCTGGCGCTGGTGGCGCCGGACGGGACCGAGTACACCGCAGGCGAGCTACTCGGCCGGGCCAACCAGGTGGTCCACGGCCTGCGGGGCATGAACCTCCAGCCGGGTGACGTCGTGGCGACCCTCCTGCCCAACGGGGTCGAGGTGTTCGAGCTCTACCTGGCCTGCCTGCAGGCCGGCTGGTACCTGGTGCCGATCAACCACCACCTGATCGGACCGGAGGTCGCCTACATCCTGTCGGACTCCGGCGCCAAGGCCTTCGTGGCCCATGAGCGCTTCACCGACGTCGCCCTCGACGCCGCCGAGGACGCCGAGCTGCCGTCGTCGATCTGCTTCGGGGTGGGCGACCTGCCCGGGTTCGGCTCCTATGCCCGCATGCGCGACTCGCAGCCGACCACCGACCCGGCCGACCGGACGGTCGGCGACGTCATGAACTACACCTCGGGCACCACCGGCAATCCCAAGGGCGTCTTCCGCAAGCTCAGCGGGCTCTCCCCCGAGGACGCCGCCCTCGGTCTGGCCGGGCTCCTCTTCCTCTTCAACATCCAACCGAATGACGACAACGTCCACCTCGTCGGTTCGCCGCTCTACCACACGGCCGTCATTCGCTACGCGGCCGCATCGATCCACCTGGGGCACACCATCGTGGTGATGGACAAGTGGCTGCCCGAGGACATGCTGCGACTGATCGAGCAGTACAAGGTCACCACGTCCCACATGGTGCCCACCCAGTTCCACCGACTGCTGGCGCTGCCCGAGGAGACCCGGGCGCGATACGACGTGTCGTCGTTGCGACACATGATCCACGCCGCCGCACCGTGCCCGATCGACACCAAGCACCAGATGATCGACTGGTGGGGTGACGCCATCGACGAGTACTACGCGGCGTCCGAGGGTGGCGGCACGCTGGTGACCGCCCAGGAGTGGCTCACCAAGCCCGGCACCGTCGGCCGGGCCTGGCCCATCAGTGAGATCGCCATCTTCGACGACGCCGGCAAGCGCGTCGAGGAGCCGAATGTGATCGGCACCGTCTACATGTCGATGCAGACGGGCGACTTCGAATACCACAAGGACGAGCAGAAGACGAAGAGCAACCGGATCGGCAAGTTCTTCACCGTGGGTGACATCGGCCTCATCGACGAGGACGGCTACCTCTTCCTGCGCGATCGGAAGATCGACATGATCATCTCGGGTGGGGCGAACATCTACCCCGCCGAGATCGAGAACGTCCTGGTCGGCCACCCGAGCGTCGTCGACGTGGCCGTCTTCGGCATCCCGAACGACGACTGGGGTGAGGAGATCAAGGCCGTCATCGAGCCCGTCGACGGCGTCGAGGGCTCCGACGAGCTCGCAGCCGACATCCTCGAGTACTGCTCGACCCGACTGGCCAAGTTCAAGACGCCCAAGTCGATCGACTTCACCGAAGTCATGCCCCGGGACCCGAACGGCAAGCTCTACAAGCGCAAGCTGCGCGACCCCTACTGGGAAGGTCGCGACAAGATCTGACCGGCCCGGGGACCGGGCCCGTCAGGTCAGGTCACCGACGGCGCCGACAGCGCACGGCTCAGTCGGTGGTCGATGACGACGCGGCCACCGAATTGCTGGATCCGGAGCACCGGGTCGCGTGCCCATCCCTGACGTTGGTAGAAGCGGCGGGCCCGATCGTTCGTCGACAGCATCCACACCACCGCCGAGTCGTAGCCGGCGGCGGCCAGGCGGTCGAGGGCGGCGTCGTGGAGCGCCCGGCCCGTTCCGGCACCCCAGGTGCCCGGTGCCAGGTAGAGGGTGGTGAGCTGCCCGGTCGACGTGCCCACGTCGGCGTCACGGGCCGGGCCGGCGTGCCCCACCCCGATCACCTGCCCGCCGGCCACCGCCACCACCACGAACTGGTGACCATCGCCGAGCACCCGTTGCCACGTCGCTGTTCGGCGCTCCACCGACAGCCCCTCGAGCACGGCCGCGGGCAGGAGGCCCGGGTAGGCCGTCCGCCACGAGGCCACGTGCATGGCGGCGATGTCCCGGGCGTCCGCCGCCCGGGCGTCGCGCAGGGTCACCTCGGCGTCCGCCGGTGACCCCGACATCAGTCGGCCGGGGGCTCCACCGGCTGGAGGGCGTCGCCGGGGACGTCGGCTGCGGCACCGACCCGGAGTGCCTCGGCACGCATGGCGGCGAGCACGACGGGATCGGCGTTCTCCGAGTTACCCTCGGCGATCGCGAGGAACCGTTCCGGACCCACCTCGATGAAAATCCCGTCGGCCTCGGCCGTGAGCACGTCCTCGTGGTAGATGCCGGCCCAGGTGCGGATCTTGCGGCCGTCCCGACCGAGGCACCTGGCCTCGAGCCGCAGCGGGGTCCGCAGCGGTGTCGGCTTGCGGTACCGGACAGTCAGTGTGCCCGTCATGCCCGGGTTGCCGGCCACCATGTTGGCGGCGCCCAGCATCTCGTCGAACGTCTCGGCGATGACGCCGCCGTGGACGCAGGTGGGCGGTCCCTCGTAGGCCCAGTCGAACCAGGCCTCGGCCCGGATCTCGCGGTACCCGCCCTCGGGGCCGTCCACGACCCGCACGTTGACCGGCGGGGCGATGGGATTGGCCATACCCATGATCGGGCTGGTCGGGAAGAAGTCCTGGGCATGCTGCGAGATGTCGGGCTGCCGGCGCGGCCGCTTGGGTCCGGCACGCTCGGTCAGGTCCCGGACCACCTCCTCCAGGTGGTCGGCCGCCTCGTCCAGGATCCCGTCTTCGAACGTGTTGGCCACCGTCAGTGTGATGAGCGGCCGCAGTGCCGCAGCCAGACGGCGGCGCGGGTCGTCGTCGTCCACCGACCCCATCGGGGTGTCGGTCACTTGCGTTTGTAGACCGGCGGGCGCTTCTCGGCGAACGCCTTCTGGCCCTCCGCTGCGTCCTCGGTGGCGAAGATGGGCCAGCCGAACTCGAGCTCCATCTTGAGCGCCTCCTCCTCCGGGATCCCCTCGGTGGCCTTGACCGACGCCTTGATCGCCTCGACGGCGAGCGGCCCGTTGGCCCCGATGACCTCGGCGATGGCCAGGGCGTTCTCGAGGGCGGTGCCGTCCGGCACGACCCGGCCGATCAGGCCGACCTCCTTGGCCTCCTGGGCCGACACCTCACGGGCGGTCAGGAGCAGGTCCATGGCCACCGTGAACGGGATCTGGCGCCGCAGGCGGACCGTGGACCCCCCGAGCGGGAACAGACCGCGACGGGCCTCGAAGACCCCGAACTTGGCGCTCTCGCCCGCCACCCGGATGTCGGTGGCCTGCAGGATCTCGGTGCCACCGGCCACGGCCCAGCCCTCCACCGCGGCGATCAGGGGCTTCTTGACCGAGTAGTGACGGAGCAGGGCCTTCCAATGGAGGTCGGGGTCGGCCGCCATCCGCTCCTTCACGTCGTCGTTGCCCGGACCGGACATCGACTTGAGGTCCATGCCGGCGCAGAACGTCCCTCCGGCGCCGGTCAGGATGGCGCAGCGGATGTCATCGTCGTTGTCGATCTCCACCCAGGCGTCGGCCATGCCGACCAACATCGGGCCGGACAGCGCGTTCTTCGCCTCGGGTCGGTTCATCGTCACGATGGCGGTCGTGCCCACGACCTCGTAGGTCAGGTGCTCGGTGTCGATCATGGTGCTGCTCCCTTCGGGGCCACGGACGCCGTCCGCTCCCCCTCGTGCGCCTCGGCGCTGCGACTGTGGCGTACGCGACCGGAACTGCGGCTGCGCACGGAACTGGAACGCATTCTAGTTTCTCGGGCCCACTCGGGTCGGGTGGGGCGGTCGTCGACCCCGACGGCCCGTCCTCGGCCCCTGGCGCGGTCAGACCGGTGGCGACGGCCCGGTGGCGATGCCGACCACCGGCTTGTTCAGTGGCAGGCCGGCCAGCGCTCCCGAGAACACCGCGTCGCCGAAGCTGTAGACACCACCGTCCGCCGAGGCCAACCAGTACCCGAGACCATCGGCGGTCGAGGCAATGCCCACCACGGGTGACCCCAGTGACTCGGCACCCGTCGAGCCGTCGAAGCCGGCCCCGCCGTAGTTGAAGATGCCGCCGTCGGAGGCCACCAGCCAGTAGGCCTTGCCCCCGGTGCCGGGCGTCGTGGCCATGCCGACGATGGGCTTGGCCAGCGGGATGTTGCCGGCCGAGCCGGAGAAGGGCGCCGACCCGAAGGCGAAGATGCCGCCGTCGGCGGCGACCAGGCGGTAGCCGGCGTCGTCGGCCCCCGCAGCGATGCCGACCACCGGTTGGTTCAGGTGGGTCCCGCCCATGGAACCCTCGTAGGCGGCATCGCCGAAGGCGAAGACGCCGCCGTCGGAGGCGACCAGCCAGTAGCCCCTGCCGTCGACGGTCGGGGCGATTCCCACCACCGGCTGATTCAGGTGGATCGCACCGGTGGAGCCGTAGAAGCCGGCGTCGCCGTAGGCGAAGACGCCGCCGTCGGAGGCGACCAGCCAGTAGCCCCGGCGGTCCGGGGTGGCGGCCATGCCCACGATGGGCCGGTTGAGGACGAGGTTGCCGGTCGAGCCGTAGAAGGTGGCCGAACCGAAGGAGAAGATTCCGCCGTCGGAGGCGACGAGCCAGTAGCCGGGCTCCGACGGCGCCGGCGTGGGGGGCCCGGGCAGTCCGGTGTCACCGGCGAAGGCGTGCAGCAGGTTCGACGACGGGGCGACGACCAGGTCGTCGGCCGCCGCGGGCGACGGGAAGTGGGTGGTCACGTTCCCGATGGCGAAGCTCTTGTACAGGGAGCCGTTGGACGCGTTGAGCTCGTACAACGTGCTGCCCCCGATCGACCAGACGTAGGCGCCCGTCACGATGGGCGAGCTGTGGGCGCCGGTGGTCGTCGTCCAGGAGGCCACCGGTGCGGCCGACGAGGTCGGGGTGACGGCGCGGAGGCCGTCGCTGCACGGCACGTAGACGGTGCCGTTGGACTGGGCCGCCCCGCCGTCGGGGTCGTTGCCACAGAAGTCCGCCGATTCGGACAACTGGCCACCGGTCCCACCGAGGTGCGACTGCTGGAGGACGTAGGCCGTACGCAGTTTGCCGACCTGGAAGACGAGCCCGTTGGGGAGGAGCACGGGAGCGGTCGAGGCCAGGTCCTGGTCGGTGTCGTTGTCGGACTTCCACGTGCTCGGGGTGAAACGGTCGAGTAACGACATCGTCGGGCTCAGCTTGAGCACGCTGTCCGAGTCGTCCGGGGTCGTCCCGGTGGCGGCGTTGCCGGTCGCCACCCAGACGTTGCCCTGGGCGTCGATGACCGGTGCCGCGCCACCCATCCACACGGCGCCTTGATTGTCACTGGGAAGGTCGGCCACCGTGAACGTGGACGGGGCGGAACCGTCCTCCGGAGCGGAGATGACGAGGCCATGGTAGGTGCCACAGTCGCCCGAGTTGCCGCCCATGCCGATGATGACCCGGCCGTCCGTCAGTCCGAGGGACACCCGCTGGAGCTCGTAGGCCGGGGCCACCACCGCGGCGGGGTCGATGTCCTCGTCGAGGTCGATCGCGCCGGTGTAGAGGTTGAGGCCGATGAGGTGGTGGGAGGCACCGCCCGGCACCTGCTCGGTCGCCACGACGAAGATCTCACTGCGCGCGGCGTCGATGACCGGCGTCCCCGTGATCCCGACGGTCGGGGTGATGTCGCCACAGAGGTGCAACACGGTGGCCGGGTTGAACGCCGTGGCCACGTGCGTCGACCACAGGACGGCACCGGTGTCGGCCGCCAGCGCGTAGACGCTGTCGTTCTCGGTGGCCGCGAACACCCGGTTGGAGTAGATCAGGGGCTGGCCGTAGAGGCTGCCGTCGAGCGCCGGCGACGTCCAGGCCGCGGTCGGGTTGGTGAACGTGTCACCCGAGGAGTCGACGCCGGTGCGGAGTCCGTTCTGGTCGAAGGTCGTCCACTCCGACGAGGGCACGGCATGGCCCGACCGGGTCGACGTGGTCGACGTGGTCGAGTGGCCACCGGCGCCTGCGGTCGTCGAGGTGCAACCGGCGGCCACGACCAGCGCGATGGTGGCGACGGGTAGTCGGACCGCAGCCTTGCGGAGGGCGCGCGAAGAAAAGGTCATCTCCCCATGCAACCACCGATGGGGCGGGGCCGTGAACCGGGCCCCAGGGCCTGCGGTCAGATGCGCTCGATGATCGTGCCGGTGGCGAGGGCGCCGCCGCAGCACATCGTGATGAGGGCCAGGTTCTTGTCCGACCGCTCGAGCTCGTGCAGCGCCGTCGTGATCAGGCGGGCACCTGTCGAGCCCACCGGGTGGCCGAGGGCGATGGCCCCGCCGTTCACGTTGACCTTGTCCCAGTCGACTTCGTGCACCTTGCCCCACGACATCACCACCGAGGCGAACGCCTCGTTGACCTCGAAGATGTCGATGTCCGCCATGGTCATGCCGGCCTTCTTCAGCACGTCGGCCGTGGCCGCGATGGGGCCGTCGAGGTGGTAGTAGGGGTCCGAGCCCACGAGCGTCTGGGCCACGATCCGGGCCCGGGGACGCAGTCCCGACTCGCCGGCCCGCTCCTGGGACATCCACAGCACGGCGGCGGCGCCGTCCGAGATCTGCGAGCTGTTGCCTGCGTGGTGCATGCCGTCGGGCAGCACCGGCTTGAGGTTGGCGAGTCCCTCCTTGGTGGTTTCGCGGGGACCCTGGTCGCGGGCGACGAGGGTCACCTCGCCGGTGGGGCCGTCGGGACCCATGACGGGGGCCTCGAGCGGGGCGATCTCGCGATCGAAGCGGCCCTCGGCCACCGCCTGGGCGGCCTTGCGCTGCGACTCGAAGCCCAGCCAGTCCACGTCCTCGCGGGTGATGCCGTACTTCTGGGCGATGCGCTCGGCTGCACCGAACTGGTCGGGCATGTCCCACGGGAAGTCGTCGGGACGGGACTTGCCGGGGCCGTTGAAGGCATTGGCGCCCAGGCCCACCCGGCTCATGGCCTCGACCCCGCAGGCGATCCCGGTGTGGATGGCGTCCGCGCTGACCAGGTTGGCGATGAAGTTGTTGGCCTGCTGGGCCGAACCGCACTGGCAGTCCACCGTGGTGGCGGCCGTCTCGTAGGGCATGCCCTGACTCAGCCAGGCGGTGCGGGTGACGTTGGAGGCCTGCTCGCCCGCCTGGGTCACACAACCACCGACGATCTGCTCCACCGCTCCCGGGTCGATGCCCGCCTTCTTCACCAGTTCGACCTGGGCCTTGCCCAGGAGCTCGGCGGCGTGGAAGCCCGAGAGCCACCCGTTGCGCTTCCCGATCGGCGTGCGGACTGCTTCGACGATGACGGGCTGGGCCATGGTGAATCCCCTTTTGCGAGCTCTGGTCGTTGGTGCGACCCCGGCGGCACGGGACGTCCCCGTGACCGGCGGCACAGTATAGAACCGGTTCTACCGGCCCGCCCCCGGGGGCTCGCCGCCCGACCGCCGCTCGGACCGCCTCCGGTGTCGGGTAAAGTCCTTGTGTCAGCAACTAGTGAACGACCCGACCCATCGAGGAGCCCCAGTGGCCAAGCCCACCTTGCAGATCATCGTCGCCAGCACGCGTCCCGGCAGGGTCGGACTGCCGGTCGCCAAATGGTTCCGGGGGGTCGCCGAGGCCACCGACACGTTCGACGTCGAGCTCGTGGATCTCGCCGAGGTGGACCTCCCCCTGTTCGACGAGCCCAACCACCCGATCACCCAGGACTACACCCACCCGCACACCGTCGCGTGGGCCGAGACGATCGCCCGTGGCGACGCCTTCGCGATCGTGCACCCGGAGTACAACCACAGTTACAACGCCGCACTCAAGAACGCCCTCGACTACCTGCACGTCGAGTGGAACTACAAGCCGGTGGGCTTCGTGAGCTACGGCGGGGTGGCCTCGGGTGCCCGCGCCCAGGTGGCGCTCAAGCCCGTCGTGACCGCCCTGCGCATGACACCGGCGGTGGAGTCGGTCCTGGTCCCCTTCGTCGGACAGTTCATCGACGAGGAGAGTCGCTTCGTGCCGAACGAGCAGCTCGAGCTCGGCGCGGCCGGGCTACTGGCGGAGCTGACCAGGCTCGAGGCGGCGCTGCGTCCGTTGCGGGCCCCGGCGGCCGCCTGAGCTCCGGGCCCGGGACGACGTCCGGGCCGGACGGGTGGGCGGACTCCTGGGGTACCCTTCCCCCACCTGCCGAGTGGGGCGCCCGGCACGTCCGGTGGTGCCACCACCGGCGAGGGGGGGGGGAGAGCACGTGAGGTCCCACAAGGTGGCCGCGCTGGTCGCGGTGGCAGCAACGGCACCGACGGCGGGCTGTTCGTCGTCCGCCACCCGGGCGACCGATCCCCCGGGGTCCACCGTCACCGTCAGCCAGCGGAGATGACAGGAATGCGATGAAGCGACCCTCGAAGCCCGGCTCCGACACCGTCGACCTCACCGTCGTCGCCGTACCGGGGTACCTGGCCGCCATGGGCCTCGAGGTCTGGCTCCAGCGCCGGCGGCACGCACAGGGCGGCGGACCGACGTCGGGCGACTACGAGACCAGGGACACCCTCGCCAGCCTGGCGATGGGTCAGATCAGCCTGCTGGCCCCGTTCGTGGTGCCCCGGCTCCTCCGCCCCGTCACCCGGGGCAAGGGGCGGTTCGCCAAGGCACTCGTGGGCGCGGCCGTCGGCGCCGCGGTCGTCACGACCGTGGCGGACGTGCTCGCCCGGAGGGCGGACCATGGCGATTCGACGGATGAGCCGGACGCTCCGGCCGACGGCCCGGGCCCGAGGGCCCACAAGGTGGCGTCGATCGGTGGGGTGGCCGCACTGGCGGCCGGCGGGCTCGCAGTGACCACGGCATGGGCCACTGCCACCACACCCGAGCGCCTGTGGGAGCGGCGACTGGTCCGCTCAGTCGGTCCGGCGCCGGCGGCACTGGCGGCCGCCATCCTCGGGTGGGACTTCATCTACTACTGGAACCACCGGTTCATGCACACCAGCCGGTACATGTGGGCCGTGCACGAGGTCCACCACTCGAGCGAGCGCTACAACCTGTCGACGGCCCTCCGTCAGCCGGTGGCCGACGCCCTCGGCACGTCCGTCCCGTACGGCCTGCTGTGTCTCCTCGGCATCCCCCCTTCCGCCGTGGCGACCGCCCGTGGCCTGAACCTCATCTACCAGTTCTGGATCCACACCGAGGCCATCGACCGGATCGGACGTGCCGAGGCGACCTTGAACACGCCGTCCCATCACCGGGTCCACCACGGATCGCAGCGCCAGTACCTCGACCGCAACCACGGAGGCATCCTGATCGTGTGGGACCGGATGTTCGGCACATTCGAGCCGGAGGACGAACGCGTCGTCTACGGGCTCACCACGAACATCGAGACCTTCAACCCGGCCCGGATCGCCGGGCACGAGTACGCCGACCTGGCCCGCGACATCGCGCACTCGACCGGCTGGGTCGAGCGGTTCTCCTTCGTGCTGCGGGGCCCGGGCTGGGCGAAGCAGCACCGGCGGCCGATCGCCGCGTGACCGGCGCGACCGTCGACCGCGAGCGGAGCCCGGAGCCGGCAGGTCTGCGAGACTCGTGTGCGGTGCGGACGGAGGAGGAGCGATGACCGGGACGGGCACGGAGCAGGAACCGTGGGAGCTCACCACGCCACCGGGCAGTTCCGCGTTCACGATGTACCGGGACGAGGAGGCCGACCCTCCGCTCCTGATCTGCCAGGTCGGGTCCACCAAGCTGACCTACCTGCTCCGCTCCATCGACGACCTGCATGCCTGGCTCCTCGAGCAGCGCGACTGGGTCCCGCTCGGTGCCGCCGACGAGAAGAAGGCGCCGGCCGAGGGGACGGTCGAGGCCTGGGGGCGCTCCGCGGACAATCCCGTCGGTGGCTGGTACGGAATGCGGAACGGCTATCGGGGGCGATTCGGCATGTACGTGCCGCCGGTGCTCGAGGCACTCGGCCTGGCCGAGGTCACCCACGACGCCCGGAACAACTCGATGCGGGGCATCGCCGGCTGAACCGGACGGTTGACGGACAGCCACGACGGTTCCGGCGCGCGTCGGTGGGTGGTGATGTTCACGTCCTTTTCGCGCCCGGTGGGCGTACCGTGGGATGCATGGTCCAAAGGGGGTCAACATGATCCGGAGCCGTCTCCTCCTCGCCATCGATCAGTCTGGGTCAGGTGATGCCGCCATCGACTTCACGATCGGCCACGCGGCACCGTCCGGTGCCCGGGTGGTCGTGCTCCACGTACGCGAGCTCCCATCGTCGCTGCGGCTCCCTCCCCTCGAGACGGTCGGCGCCGCCCGCGACCTGGTCGAGTCGACACTCCTGCATATACGCGAGGCAGGCATCGACGGGTCCGGACTCATCATCTCGGCACGTGAGGACGCCGTCGCGAAGCGGATCGTCCAGCTCGCGGCGGAGGAACAGTGCGATGCGATCATCCTCGGGTCACGACGTCGACGCGGGATCCGCCGTCTGACCGGTTCCCGTATCCGGGAGCGTGTCGTGCGGTCCTCCCACCTACCGGTGATCGTGGCGCCCCCCGGCCTCCACCACCCGAGGCGGGGCATGTCGACCCCACTCAGTGGTGCGGCCCGCCCCTGACGCCCCCTGCAGCTGCAGCGGGGTCGGCACGCATCACGTGGATCTCGGCCGACGCTTCCTCGGCGCACGCTGGCACGACGGACAGAAGTGCGTGCCCCGTCCTCCCACCGTGGTCTTGACGACCGCCGTCCCGCACCGTCGGCACGGCTGTCCCGTCCGGCCGTAGACCGCGGCCACGTCGAGGTACCCGCCGTGCTCGCCGCGTGCGTCCACGTAGTCGCGCAAGGTGGAACCCCCACGGGCGACACCCTCGGACAGCACGGACACGATCCCTGCGTGCAAGGCCACCACGCCTCCCCGTGGCAACGCCCCACACCGGCGCTCGGGATGGAGGCCGGCCGCCCACAAGGCCTCGTCGGCGTAGATGTTGCCCACGCCCGCCACCACTCCCTGGTCCAACAGCGCCGCCTTGATCCGCAGCCCGGGGTGGCGACGCAGGGCCGCGTTGAGGGCCCCGACGTCGAACGTCGGCCCCAGGGGCTCGGGCCCCATGCGAACGAGCAGCGGATCTGCCGCCACGTCGGTCGTGGGGAGCACCACGATGCGACCGAACTTGCGGTGGTCGTTGAACACCAGCCGTGACCCGTCGTCGAGGTCGAGCACGACACGGGTGGCCGAGGTCTCCTCGACCGGCGTGCCGTCGCTGTCGACCGGGTCGAACACCAGCTGACCGGTCATCCGCAGGTGGACGAGCAGACTGACCCCGCCCTCGAGGTCGAGACCGAGCAACTTGCCCCGTCGCCAGACATCCCTGACGGGCCGGCCGATCACGGCAGCCGGCTCCACGCCCCGCCCGGTCAGGCTCTTCGGCCACGTCGACCGGAGACCCACCACCGACCGGCCCACCAGGAGCGCGTCGAGCTGACGCCGGATCGTCTCGACCTCGGGGAGCTCGGGCACGATGTCTCCCTACGGCCGCGCCGCCGGTGGGGCGGACCGGCAGCGTCGGATCAGGAGTGGGCGGTCAGGAACGGGACGACCCGGTCCTTCGGACGGCCGATGATGGCCGCGCCATCGGCGACGAGCACCGGTCGCTGGATCATCTCGGGGTGGGCGGCCAGCACCTCAGCCACCTGTTCGGGTGTCTGCACGTCAGCGTCCGACAGACCGAGCTTCTCGAAGTTGGCGTCCCGCCGCACGAGTGCCGTGGGCTCGTCCTCGAGGATGGCGAGCAGTCCGGTCAGCTCGGCCACCGTGGGCCGCTCGGCCTTCAACTTGTAGCGGCGGATGTCCACGCCGATGCCCAGCTCGTCGGCGGCGTCGGTGGCCGCACGGGAGCTGGAGCAGTTCGGGTCGTGGTAGATCGTGATGTCAGCCATGCGGGCGAAGCTAGTGCCTCCTCGACTTCCACCGTCCACGGGGAACGGGCGAGGCACTTCCCCACTGCCGGTCCGGGGGACCACCGCCTCGTTCACGGTCCGATCCGGCGACCGGGCGGTAGGAGCCCGGTGCCCCGATCAGCCTCGAGGCACGCCCACGGACCCGCACCTGGCACGCGAGGGCCCGTGCCGTGTCGGCTGAACAGCCCACTCGACCGGGCGTGCCACGAGCGATCAGCATGCCGATGTGCAACACGGAGAGGTAACCTGGGGGAAGGAGAGCCGAGCGGAGGTCCTCCGTATTGTCGGCGGCCGGGCCCGATCCCGCAGACCCGGTGCACGCATCTGCGCACACGCTTGGAAGCGCGGGAGTTGGAGAGCGTCATGCGCTCGTACACGTTTGACCCTCGGGTGGCGCCTGAGGCGGGCGGAGCGGTCGCTGGAGTCATCCGGCGGCTGACGGTCGCCTGGTGATGACGGAACGTCGGCACGATCCGGCCGGCACGGACGACGAGTCGAGGACCGCGCCGTCACCGTCGCTACAGGAGGCGCTCACCACCGCCATCTCGACCGGTCACGGGGTGTCCGGGATCGCAGCCGTGCTGCACGATGCACTCGGTGGGACGATCGTCATCGACGACGGCACCCACTCCCGACTGGCCCACGCAGGTGATGCCGTGCCCGACGGTCAGATCCTCCCGACGGCCCGCCCACTCGGGAGCCAGCAGCACGCCGTGGCATTCCGCGCCGGTGACTGGCTGCTGGCCGAGGCCTGCCCGGCTGGCGAGGTGCTCGGAGTCATCGGCCTCTACGATCCCGAACCCGGCACGGCCGGCTCGCAGGAGTCCGCGCTGCAGCAGGGGGCGATGGTGCTCGCTGCGGAGATGTACCGGCTGCACAGTGTGGCGTCGAACGAGTTGCGCGTCTGGGGCGATCTGGCCGCCGAGCTCCTCGACAATCCGGACATCGACCGGGTCCGCTCCCACGCCGCTGCGCTGGGCTACCCGATCGACCGGCCCCATCGCGCCCTCGTGATCGAGCTGGCCGGATCCGGCGCGCTGCCGTCGATGATGACGATACGACGGGTCTTCCGAGCCACACGGATCGACGGCAGACTGGCGACGACCCGGGTCGGCGGCATCGTCCTGTTCGTGGCCGACGACCTCGACTGGCACGAATTGGCCCGGCAGCTGAACGGCCCGAACCAGCCGGAACTCCGTCTGGGCATCGGTGGCCACCACGATGTCGATTCCCTGCGCGAGTCGGCGGCGGAGGCCGTCCTCGCACTACGGCTGTCCGGTGCCCCGGTCGCCCGGTACGAGGAATTGGGGATCCTCCGGTTCCTGGCTTCCGACGCCGACGAGGTCCGACTACGTGCGTTCGTCCATGACTGGCTCGGCGACCTCGATGCCTATGACTGCGCGCACGGGACGGATCTCGTCCACACGCTCGGCGAATGGCTACGGGACCAGCAGTCGTTGCGGGCGACGGCAGAGCGACTCCACATCCATCCGAGCACGCTCAAGTACCGGTTGCGTCGGATCGGCGACGTGACCGGGCGCGATCTCCACGACCCGGAGCACCGGTTCAACCTTGATCTCGCCTGCCGCACCAGGACCACACTCGTCGCCGTCGAGGCCTCGGGGTTCCACCGGTCGCTCATCCAGCCCACGGACACCCCCAACCGACCCGTCGGCGCAGACCGACCTCCGGAGCCACTCGGCGTGAGCCCATTGAACGTCGAGGTCGCGGTGCTGGACCAGGACGGCATGCTCACCTGGGTGAACGATGCATGGCGGGAGTTCACCTCAGCCAATGGTGGCACCCTGTCCCGCTGTGGCATCGGGACCTCCTACTTCGACGCCTGCGCGGGGGCACCGGACGACCCGCAGTCACTCCTGGCCGTGTCGGCAGTACGCCTGGCCATCGCCGGGCAACTTCCTGCGCCCGCCCGGCTGACGATGCCGTGCCACGGCCCGGAGGTGTCACGTTGGTTCGAGATGTCGATCTCGTCCCGCCAGGACGACACCGGCCACAGTTGCGGCGCGACGATCGCGTTCACGCCGACCACGCACCGGGACGACCGACAAGAGCGGTAGCACCTGGTCAAAGTGGACCAACCGCACACACGAATTGGTGCGACCGGGCCGATGACTGGCGCGGTCCACGTACGTAGCGTTGGCCCATGGCGAGTACTGAGGCCCCACGTGTGGGCCCGGCCCTGCGGCGGTCGGCGATGAGTGTCCAATTCGGCACGCGGCTGTGCACAGCCCTGCAGTTCGGTCCCCAGGCGGTGGACGATCTGATTCGCGCCCAGGACGTCGCCTTGGCCGATCACCACCGCGCCGTCGCCGATCTGGCCGTGGCGGTCGGACGCGAGCTCGGCCTCTCCGGCGACGCCGTCACCGGGATCGAGCTGGCCTCGACGATCCACGACATCGGCGTGATCGGCTCACCCCGCCGTCTCGACATCGAGCATGGCGACGGATGGGACGCCTCCGGCGAGCACGCGTCGCTGGGTGCGACGATCGTCGACGACTTCCGGTTCCCGTGGCCCATCGGGACGATGATCCTCCAGCACCACGAGCACACGGATGGCAGCGGATTCCCCGGTGGTCTGCGTCAGCAGGAGATCCTGTTCGACAGTCGCGTCGTGGCCGTGGCCGATGCGGCCGCCACCATGACAGCGCGCGGGATTCCGCCGACCGCCGCGGCCCGTCGTCTGGCTGCGGACTGCGTCTCGCACTACGGCACCGACGTGGTCGCTGCCTGCATCGCAGTGCTCGTCCACCGCCCCCTCCCCGACGGTGTCGCCGAGCCGCTGGCATCATGAGGCGGCCGACCGGACCGTCGGTCCGTCGCAGGAGCATCTGGTGGGGGCTGGGCGCTGTCGTGCTGGTCTTCGGGATCGTCGGGAGCGTGTCCGAGGCCCTCGTCGTCGCCCGTCACGACGCTCAGCAGTCCGCCCAGACCCAGGCACCCGTCTCGCTGGCCATCGCCTCGGCGATGCAGCTCGCATTGCAGCACGAGCAGGATCTCGATGTCGGCGCTGCGGGATTCGTTGCCGGATCCCCGGATGCGTCGGCGTCACAGTTCGTCCAGTGGGTCGCCTCCGAGCGTGCACTCCAGCGCTATCCGGAGCTGATCGGCATCGCCCAGGTGGCAATGATCCCCGCCGGCGGACTGGCGGCATTCGCGGCGAAGGACGCAGCCGACCCGCCAGGGCCGATGGGGCCGGGTGACTCCCTCGCCGTGATCCCTGCAGGTGCGCGCCCCTACTACTGTCTCGAGACCGGCTCGGTGACGCGCGCCGGGTCGCCGATCGGACCCGCCGGGCTCGACTACTGCGCTTCCGCCCTGGGGCCGGCACTGCTCGTGGGCCGCGACACGGGGCAGATCACGTACCTCCCCTACGGCACGGGGGCGACACGCGACCTGGCAGTCGGATCGGCGATCTATGCCGGGGGGACCGAACCATCCACCGTGGCGGCACGCCGTGCGGCCTTCCTCGGCTGGACCGGGTCACAGATCTCGCCTGCCGTGTTGCTCGACAGAGCGTTGGTGGGACATCCGGGCACTGCGATCGGATTCCGCTTCGGGACCGGCCCCCACGCGGTGACCTTCACCGCCGGCCATGCCCCGTCCGGTTCCCAGACCGCGACAGTCAACCTCCACAATGGGTGGTACGTCCTCACCACCGACCGGATCACCAGTGGCGCCCTGATGGCCAACGGCAACGCACTCATCATTCTGCTCGGAGGGGTCACCATCAGCGTGCTGATGGCGCTCCTCATACTTGCGCTGGGCACCGGAAGGGCTCGGGCGATGTGGCTGATGCGCAAGCGGACCGCACAGCTCGAGTACCAGGCCTTCCACGACTCGCTGACCGGACTGCCGAACCGCGCGCTCATCCTCGATCGGCTCGAGCAGATGATGCTGCGCCTCCGGCGCGATCACGCGCCCGTGTCGGCCCTCTTCCTCGATCTCGACAACTTCAAGGATGTCAACGACACCCTCGGGCATGCCGCGGGTGACCAGCTACTCGTTCTCGTGGCCAACCGCTTGACCAGCATCCTGCGCGAGGGTGACACCGTCGGACGGTTCGGGGGCGACGAGTTCGTCATCCTGGTCGATGGCGAGTCGCTCACCGTCGGACCGGAGCTGGTGGCCGAACGGATCCTCGACGTCATGACGGCCCCGTTCCGTGTCGAGTCGAGTGAGGCGCCCATCACCATCAGCGCGAGCATCGGCATCGCGGAAGGGCTGCGCACGAAGCCCGAGGACCTCCTGCGGGACGCGGACATCGCGCTCCACCGGGCCAAGGCGGCCGGCAAACGCCACAGTGTCGTCTTTGCGTCGCCCATGCAGGATGCCGTGGACGCCCGACGGACGCTCGAACTGGACCTGCAGATCGCCATGGTGGAGCATCAGTTCTTCGTCGTCTACCAGCCGACCGTGGACATCGGGACCGGGGTCATCACGGGGGCCGAGGCACTGCTCCGCTGGCGCCACCCCCAGCGCGGTGTCGTCGGACCGGTCAATTTCGTGCCCGCACTCGAATCGACCGGACTCATCGTCCCCGTCGGACGATGGATCCTCGACCAGGCGTGCCACCAGGGCGCCTTGTGGCAGCGGGCGGGGCATCCACTCGACATCTCGGTCAACATCTCCGCGAACCAGCTCGAGGGGGGATGCCTCGTCGACGACGTCCAGGCATCGCTGGCCTCGAGCGGCTTCAGCGCCGACCTCCTCGTCCTCGAGCTGACCGAGACCATCCTCATGCGAGACGTCGAGGCCACCGTGGACCAGCTCCAGCGCCTCAAGGCCACCGGCATCCGAATCTCGATCGACGACTTCGGGACCGGCTACTCGTCACTCGCCTACCTCCGGAAGTTCCCGATCGACATCCTGAAGATCGACCAGACGTTCGTCGCCGCCATTGCCGACACCCGCGAGTCGGCGGCCATCGTGCACACGCTCGTGCAACTCGGCAAAGCACTGGGCCTCGAGACGGTCGCCGAGGGCATCGAGACCATCGACCAGTGGTCGCTGTTGCGTTCCGAGGACGTGGACAAGGGGCAGGGCTACCTCTTCGCCCGACCGATGGACGTCCCCGAACTCGACCGCATGTTGGACGCGTCACTCGCCGGACGGGTGACACCGGTCCGGTGACACTCCACACACACGGCGACACCTCGAAGCTCTGGCGTGTCCTCGAGACCACCCGACTCGTCGAAGGGCGGTTCGAACTGCGTGACCTCCTACGACAGGTGGTCGCCGAGGCGTGTTCCATGACCGGTGCCCGCTACGGTGCGCTCGGCGTGCTCGACGTCACGGGGGACGGACTGGCCGAGTTCATCACCGTGGGCCGCACCGGGGCCAATGCGCTGCGGTCCGGATCCCCACCGATCGGACAGGACCAACTCGGCATCCCGGCTGGTCAACCGGCCCCATGGGTCCTCCATCGGGTGGCCTGTCACTCCGATCACTCCACCTTCCCGCCCGGTGATCCTCCGACGGACTCGCTCCTGGGCGTGCCCGTGAGAGTGCGGGGCGAGGTGTACGGGAACCTCTGTCTGGCGGACAAGGCCGATGCACGTCCGTTCGATGTCGAGGACCGGGAACTCGTCGAAGCGCTGGCCCTGGCCGCCGGAATCGGGATCGAGACTGCACGGCTGCATGCGGCCCTCGTCCTCGTCGCGGAGCTGCGCACCGACGCCCGGGAGGACCACCTCACCGGACTGGCGAACCGCAGGTCGTGGGACGAACGCCTGGAGGACGAGCTCAAGCGCAGTTCCCGATCCGGAGCTCCGATCTCGGTGGCCCTGCTCGATCTTGACGGATTCAAGGCCGTCAACGACCGCGGCGGCCACCAGGCCGGCGACTCGGTCCTCCAGGAGTTCGCCAAGTCGTGGCTGAGAGTCGTGCGACACGGTGGGGATTTCGTGGCGCGACTCGGCGGCGACGAGTTCGGACTGTTGGCGCCAGGGTCGACGTCGAGCGGCGTGCGGACCATGGCACACCGTCATTCGCGGAATGAGACCGGCGGACCCGCCTACTCCCTCGGGGTGGCCACCTGGGACGGGGCCGAGACGGCCGGGCAGCTCATGCACCGCGCCGACCTTTCCATGTACCGCTCCAAGGCCCGGAACCACCCGTTCTGACAGCGACGCACGGGTAGTCCCGGTGCATGGCTGCGTTCATGCGGCTCCACGACCGGTGGGGTCGGGAGAGCCAGACGAGCCATCCATCGCGATCGACACACCTGCGTGCCCTAGCCGTGACATGGTGTGCGCATGGATGACGGTCGGCGGGGTTGGCGGATGATCCTGTCTGTGACGGTGACCTTGGGCGTGTGGGTGGCCGTGGTCATGTTCCTGATCACCCGGGGCTCAGCGAGTCCGGAGCTCGCAACCAGTCGGATTACCCCCGTCGAAGCGGTAACGGCGTCATCGACGACGAGCGCGGTCCGTCCACGCCTCGCCCCTCCCCCGACGGCAGTCCGCCCCGCGCCGGCCACGGGAGTGGACTCGGATCTCACCTCGGATCACGTCACGACGCCGGCGTCCGACGATGCCGTCTCCGCTGGACAGTGGGCGAAGGCGATCGGCGCCGTCAAGCTGATCAACTACTACCCCTCGGCCGATGGGTGGACGTACATGTGGACCCGATGGGACCCGACGACCATGGCCCATGATTTCGGCACCATCGCCGCGATGGGCGGCAACACGGTGCGTCTCAATGTCTTCCCGTCGGTATTCGGCTTCCCGACACCCACCGCCACCATGGAGGGTGAACTCGAGTCAGCGGTGGACCTCGCGGCCGCCCACGGACTGAAGGTGCAGCTGTCGCTCTTCGACTGGTGGAACGCCTACAACGACACCGCGGACAGCACGGCATGGGCCGGTGCCGTTCTGGCCCCGTTCGCGTCGTCTCCCGATATCGCGTTCATCGATCTGCAGAACGAGATCAACACCGCCCAACCCGCTGCCATGGCCTGGGCCCGCGAGGAGCTACCGGTCGTCGAGCACCTGGCGGGGTCGGTTCCGGTCACCGTGTCGATCCCGTCCGCTCCTGCGGACCTCCGTGCGCTCATCGCTGGTCTCGGTCCCAGCCAGCCGGACTTCTACGACGTGCACTACTACGGACCACTCGGCGGCGCGTACGCCGATCTGTCGGCCGACCAGTCGATCGCCTCGCCCCGGGCGCTGTTCGTGGGCGAGACCGGCTACTCGACCACCGAGGACAGCGAGCTGAGCACCGCCTCAGCCGAGACCATCCAGGCCCTCTACCTGAACTCGGCCGAATGGGCAGCGGCCGATCTCCACCTCGCCCCGGCCGCTCCCTGGATGCTCGAGGACCTCGTCCCGGCCGCCTTCCCCCCGACCGCCAACCTCGAGCCTTCAAAGACCGGCTTCGGCCTTCTGCGTTCGGATGGCAGCCCCAAGCCAGCCGCCAGCGTCATCGCCGACGCGTTCGCGACCGGTACCGTTCCTGCCCTGGTCGATCCGAACTTTCTCAGTGGAACTATGGAACAGCCGGTCGGCTGGCTCCCCACCAACCCGTCGCAAGGGGAATTGTCCTGGAGCGCAAGCGTCTCGGACGCAGGTGGCGGATCGGTCGAGCTGGCTTCGACGGGATCCGACCCGTCGGCCGTTCCGGGCTTTGACACGGTCGTCGCCCCCGTCCCCACGGTTCCCGGGCAGGCATTCACGGTCTGGGCATGGGCCAAGGGCAGCCAGGCCACGGGCACCAACGATGTGGCCATCGTGTGGTTCGGAGACCGAGGGAACTACATCAGCCTTGCTCACTCACCCGTCCTCCCGCCGGGCAGTACGGGCTGGACCAGGCTGGCCGTCACGTCAGACGCACCGTCAGGCGCCGACTACGCGGAGGTTCGGATCAGCTCGTCCGACAACCGTGGAACGGTCTGGTTCTCCAACTCGGGAGCGACAGTGGCGTCGCAGTAGTCGTGACGGCTCTCGCCGAAGGGGCCACCGCACGGGGCCGAATGGCGGCACGGTCGCTCAACATTCGTCGAGGCGGTGCTCCCCGAGCGATTGTGCGGTTCCCGACCTAACGTCGTAGTCACCTTCGGTTGGAAGGTGGGCAACGGGCCTGACTCCTCCAGTGGTGCATCGAGGAGGACCAATGTCCAAGATCAGGAACATGCCACGTATCGCCTGGCTCATCATCGGAGTGCCGGTGACCATGCTGGTCGTCCCCACGACGGCCGATGCCGCTGGTGCACTCAAGATCACCGGAATCGAAGGTACGAGCACCAACAAGGCGGATGTGAGCCCTGCGGGTCAACTCCTCACTGCATCGGCAGATCCCGGCCAGTTCTTTCAGCACGGCATCACCAAGCTCGACACCAATGCGTAGTTCGACGTGGCGGCACCGCCGGCCGGGTCCGCTCCGATCGTGACCGTCATCCACATCGGCACCTACCAGTGGGACGCCGGCAGTTATGCCCAGTTCGCCGTGGAGACCGGGACTGCCTGCACGGGCAGCGTGGTCGGCGATTACGACGAGTTCTACAACGCGGCGAGCGTGACATCCGCCGATCTCGACCTGTCCCCCGGACTGGCCGTTCCAGCGGGCGACTCGCTCTGCGGCTACTCGCATCTCTCGGGTGCGAGTGTGTCGGTTTCGGGATACACGGTGCCATCGAGCGCGGTCCCTGCGGAACAAGTACGAGCTGGCGCAGTCCTGACTCCACAGTCGTAACGTGCCCGGCGATCGAGTCGCACTCCGGTACGACGCCGCCGGGTGAGGCCAACCGATGGAGCCAGGTGGGTAACCTGTTCCACGAGTGTGGAGAGGACATGACGATGGCAGATTCGAATGAACTGACGGGACACCTGTTGCGAATGGCACAGGAGCGCCGACTGCTCAGGTTCTGCGCCGAGATCGGTGTCGACCACAACAGCCCGGATATTGACAATCCTGATCTGAATCTGCTGGGACCGATACTGGATTCGGACGGGGCCATCATTCCCGACCCCGAGGACATCGAAGCCGTCAAGCAGACCTGACCATCTCGGCGCTCCGGGGGCCGACAGGTCTCCACCCGCCGATGTCCTCAGGGTCACGCCGGATCTCCTCGAATCCGAACGTTCCGTCAGGCACGATCGACACGTCGACGCAGGAGTCGGCCCGACGCGTCGATCGCTAGGCGACAGATGATCCGGAACGGACAGTCAGAGGGTCCTTCCCCTACGTCAGGCAGGGCATGTCCCGGACACGGTGTCAGCGGGTCGCCGGCGCTCGTCGCTCAGCGCTCGCGGGCCTCTCTCACCTGTTTGATGTGCGTCCTCTTCGACTCCGCGGTCAACCACTCCCCTACGCGGGTCATCTGCCGTTCGGTCGGCATGTGTTGCCTTCCGGCCGGCCCATCGGTCTGGGACCCACAGCGTCGGCAGACGGACATGCGGCCGTTCGTCTCCGGCGCATGATGCTCGTCCAGTTGGCTGCCCGTGAGGGTCTCGCCTTCGGGAAGCATGTGCCTCCAATCCGCCGTTTCACCGGCCCGGAAGCGGTGGCCATCGTGGGTCAATCTGAAGAGCGCCCTGGCGGCGTCACTCCGCTCCTCCGTTCACCCTACGCCTGATTCCCATCGTCCGGGCACCTGGTCGACGGGGTACCCCTCCCGGCTTCAGCTGGCCGAGGTGTCCCGCTCCACGACCGGTCGCCCCCTGCTCGAGGTCGCACCGACGTGATCGACGCCGTCACTCGAACCGTCGGCCCCTGCCGCCGACGCCCGGATGGTGTCGATGTCGCCGGAACGACCGATCAGCACCAGTTCGTCCCCGGCTTCGAACCTCACGCTCCCCACCGGCACAACGAGATCCCGGTGCCGCTGGATGGTCGTGACGATGATGCTGGCGGGTAGGCGCGCCTCGGCGAGCGACTGCCCGACCAGGGGAGAGCCGGTGCCGACGATCACCCGGTCGGGTCCAGCCCCGTCGCCGGCAGCACTCATCTTCTGGAGGCTGTCCAACAGACCGAGGCGGTACCCCCTGACCACATCGGAGGTGGCCACGGTCCCCACCACCTTCCGGTCGGAATCGAGAACCGGTACCCAGTGGAACGTGGAGGTGGAGATGGCTTCAACCGCGACATCGAGATGCGCCGAATCGGACACGGTCGACGCCGACACATCGACGAACGACTCCAAGCGATGCCCGTGCACCGATTCTCCCGACTCCAGTTGGGCCGCGGAGATCGTTCCTTCGAACCGGCCGTTCTCGTCCACGACGGGCGCACCCGTGAGGTCGTCCCGGGCGAGTAGATCGCGGGCCGACTCCACCGAGGTGCCACCGGTAATCACCAGACGGGGAACTGCCATCGCCTCGCGGACCGGCACCCCGCTCAGGACGGGCATCCCGGTGAGCAGCCGTTGCGCGGGGGCGTCGGCCCTCGACTTGAGCTGGCTGCGGTAGATGGTGTCGTCGTTGCGACGCACGATGAACCACGCCAGGCCCACGGCGACCATGGCCGGGCCCAGGATCGACAGACTGCCGGTCATCTCGGCCACCATCAGCATGACCGCCAACGGCGCACGCGAGATGCCACCGAAACAGCACATCATCCCGATGATCACGTAGGGCGCCGGGCTGTGGCCCATCGACGGGACGACGGGCTCGAACAGCCTCCAGACCGAGGCGCCGATGAAGGCGCCGATGATCATGCCCGGGCCGAAGATGCCGCCGGATCCTCCCGAGCCGATGGAGAGACCGGTGGCGAGGATCCTGGCGAACGGAAGGATCAACACGATCCACAACGGGAGGGTCAGCAGCTGTCGGCCGAGTCCCTGCTGGATCCACCCGTAGCCGGTGCCGAGCACCTCCGGGATGGCCAGGGCGATCAGTCCGACGATGACCCCGCCGATCGCGGGCTTGATCCAACGGGGGATCGGGATCCGTTCGAACAGTTCCGCGATGCCGTAGAAGCTCTTGGCGTAGAGGAGACCGATGAGCCCGCCGAGGATGCCGATCAGCGCGAACCACGGCAGATGGGCCGGATCGGTGAAGTGGTAGCTCCCGGCGAAGCCGAACAGGGGTGTGAACCCGATGAATGCACCAAAGATCACATAGCCCACGAGTGAGGCCACGAAGCTCGGCAGCAACGCTTCGGCGTCGAAATCGTCACGGTAGAGGATCTCCGTGGCCAGGACCGCACCACCGAGCGGTGCCCCGAAGATGGCACCGATGCCTGACCCGATACCGGTGACCACGGCGATCCGGGCATCGGCCGGGCTGAGGTCGAGCTCCCGAGCCAACAGGGAGGCGAACCCGGCGCTGATCTGGCCTGCCGGGCCCTCCCGCCCACCTGATCCTCCCGATCCGATGGTGAGGGCGGACGCCACGATCTTGACCAGCACCACCCGGAATCGAATGCCCCGTGGGTTGTGGTGGACGGCGGAGATGGCGGCGTCCGTGCCGTGTCCCTCCGCCTCCGGAGCGAACCGGAAGACGAGGATGGCTCCGAGCAACGCTCCGAGTCCGACCACCAGCGGGATGGCCCACGGGCGGGCGAACGTGGCCGAGGCCCGGTGACCACCCTCGCCGGTCGGGGTCGGCACGTGGTAGCCGGCCAGTGTCCCGAGGAAGAAGTGCGTGCAGGCCAGCAGCGCCTCGTAGAACACGACGGCTCCGAGTCCGGCCATCGTCCCGATGAGCACACCGAGGATCAGCCACTTCTGGAGGTAGGTCGAATTCCCGAGCCAGCGCCCGGCTCGGGTCATGGCGGCCCTCCAGGAGGTCCGTCCTACGGTCGTCATCAGAGGTTCCCGTCCGTCTCGAGGCCCCATCCAGCGGACCAGTCCTGTTCGGGAACCTCGCCTGCGGCGGCCGACAGCCGTTGGAGCGAGTCGACCATTGCCGCCCGTTGGTCCTCCGGTACCGCTCGCACGAGTTCGACGATCTCCGCCCGCCGCCGTTGGGTGACCTCGTCCACCAGGTCCCGGCCTCGTTTCGCCAAGGTCAGGTGCACCAGGCGTCGGTCACCACGGTCGTTGCGACGCACGACCAACCCCTTCTTGATCAGCCGATCGCACATGCGCGTGGCCGTCGGAGGCGTGACGGCCACTGCGTCGGCAAGCTCGGCGAGGCTCTTCGGACCTCGGGACGCAAGGACGACGAGAGTCCGGTATTGCGTGAGCGTCACCTCTTCGGCGAGAGCTCCGAGGGAGCGAGCTGCGACGGCCACCAGCACCCGACTCGCGGTCAGGACGGCATCGACGATCGCATCGTTGTCGACTCCGGGGGACGATCCGTGAGATGGCATAGGCTAATGATTGTACTAGCTAATGATCACGGGCGTTGTCCGTGCGACCGGCGAGGTGCTCGCCCGGCATCTACGAACACCTTCATGCCGTACGAGGAGTGCCGATCCAGGTGCTCTCGCCGACGGCCGTAGGTCGTCGCGGTGCGGGGGTCAGGGTGCCTGCGTCGATCTGCGTTCGGCGCGGGGTGGAGCAGGTCTCGGACCTTCCGGCGATGGCCGTGTCAGGCGTTGCCGATCGTGGCGAGAAAGTCGCCGAAGGCCTGGTCGCAGCGAGCGGCATCGCCGGTCGCATCGAGGTCCATGAGTAGGCCTCGGATGACGGCGAGCACGACGGTGGCCAGTTCAGGTCGGCCGACGCTACGCATGCCGTCCTCGAGGGGCGCCAGCCAGTCGGTGGTCGCGGTCCGCCGGAAGCCGGGCCAGAGCGGCTCTCCCGCGGTGTCGTGCAGCCGGCTGAACATGCGGAGGTACGGCTCGCCCTGCGGTCCGGAGATCGCGGACCACGCTCGGGCAAGAGTCACCGGGTAGGGCTCGTCGGGCCGCAGGCGTATCAGGTCGGTGAAGGCCGTGAGCTGGCGCTGCCGGGCTTGCCCGAGAATCGCACGGAGCAGTCCGTCACGGGTACCGAAGTGGTAGATCAGCATCCGGCTCGAGGTACCGGCGGCGGCGGCCAACGGCTCGAGCCCGTCGGGGAGCCCCCGTTCGAGCGAGTAGTCGGTGCACGCGTCGAGGAGCCGCTGCCTGATCTGGGGTTGCCGTTGCCTACCCATTGCGTCATCTTTTCACGTAATAGCTATTACGGCTACTATCGACGGTCAGCTGACCGGAGGAAGACGAGGTGGTCATGATGAGGGTCGTGTTCGTGCACGGGGCATGCGTCAAGGACGGTGCCTGGTGGTGGCACCGCACCGGCGATCTGCTGACCGAGCGGGGAGTCGCCAGCGATACGCCTGCCCTGCCGAGCTGCGGCGAGACAGGCGAGCCGACCGGTGCGGGAGGACCCGGCCTGGCCGCGGATGTCGCAGCAGTCCGGCAGGTCCTGACCGCGAGCGACGAACCGACCGTCGTCATCGCCCACAGTTACGGCGGGATCGTGACCGCGGAGGCCGCAACGGGCGTCGACACCGTTCGCCACGTGCTGCTCGTGTCGAGCTACCTGCCCGAGGTCGGACAGAGCCTCGCTTCGTTCGGCGACGGCGAGCCCGCTCCGTTCCTCGATATCGATCCCACCGGTGGCACGTTCACCGTACGGCCGGATGCCTTGGCCGGGACATTCCTGCAGGACTGCGATCCGGACATTCAGCGACAGGCGCCGGACCATACGGCGCGGCAGAGTCTGCTCGTGCTCGAGCAGCCGGTGCGGTCGGCGGCGTGGCGGAGTGTGCCGTCCACCTACCTCGTCTGTACTCAGGACCGAGGCACTCCCGCCCGTCTCCAACGCGACTACGCGCGCCGGGCGGGCAGCGTCGTGGAGCTCGATGCCGGCCACCACCCGTTCCTGTCCCAGCCGGCCGCCGTGTGCGACCTGGTCCTCAGGCTGTGACGACGGTCGCCCGCGGGTCGACCGACCGCACACTCCTGCGTCGGGGTCACCCGGCCCAGCGCAACCACGACGTCGGGGCCCGGTGGGCACCCATCGGGGCGAGTCCCCTCCGGTCAGACGAGCGGGTCGAACATGATCTCCCGGACCTCCTGTGGGCAGCGGCAGGCCACGGCGAACTCGGCGGCCCACTCCAGTGCCTCGGCGCGTGAGGACACCTCGACGATCGCGAATCCGCCGACGACAGCCTTGGCCTCCGGGTACGGGCCGTCGGCGACTGTCCGGTCAGTGGCGACGATGCTTGCCCGCTGGCTCTCCACCCCGCCGCCGAAGATCCAGACCCCTGCCTCCTGGGCCGCCTGGACCACCCGGTGCGCGGCCTCACCCACTGCGGGGCCTTCCTCCTCGGCGAAGGTCATCGCTCCGTCATCGAACGAGATCAGGTAGCGGCTCATCCCAAGACTCCCTTGTCCCAACGGTCTCCTCCGGCTGCCCCACACTTCTTCTACTACCGGCTCGGATCACCGACCACCCCGGTGAACCTTCTGGCGGCTTCGTCCCTACCGCTCAGCTCGGGGAGCAGGCCCGACGGCGCATCCGCTCCGGATCGTCCGTGCGCGGAGTAGCGGTCGCTTCCCCTCGACGACGCCGACGGACGTCCGCTCCTGGAGGGGAGCGCTCGCGCCCGTCGCGGTGAGGTCGACGACGCAGCGTGGCCATCGACTGCCGGGCGAGTGGGGGTTCACGTGGCCGGCCCGGGTCGAGGATCCCTCTCCTGGCACCCAGATGACGGCGGTCGGGCAACTTCGTTAGCGCTTCGTTAGCGCTTCGTAGTTACCATCGACTCTTCGGCACCGTGCCGGCGTTATTCCGAGGAGGCAGCATGCGTGGGTACCGACGATTTGTGATCGCAGTGGCGGGGACCGGGCTGCTGAGCCTCGTCGTCGCAACGTCGGCGGGAGCAGGGGTCCCGCAACCGCAGTCGAGTGGCCGGGTGGCCACCCTGACTGACGCCGGCTCCGGCACGGGCAACGTCTCCGGGACCATCACCATCGCCGCGACCGGCAAGCCCTTGAAGGGTATCTGCGTGAATGTGGTCGAGGCGACGGGCAATACGACCGTCGGAACCAGTGCACCGACGACCAAGACAGGCGCGTGGAGCCTCGACGGGATTCCTGCCTCCACCGACTACACCGCGGTCGCGGGCAACTGCGGTGGCGTGGGGAAGTACGTCGGTCAGTGGTACGACAGCCAGAATTACCAGAGTGGCGCCACGCAGTTCGCCGTGTCCGCAGGGGGCACCACGACCGGGATCGACTTCTCGCTGAACAAGGCCGGCGAGATCACCGGCAAGGTCACGGATTCGACGACGAAGAAGCCTGTGCAGGGCATCCTGGTGATCGCACTCTGGACGACCGATGACTCGGCATCGACCTACTCGGTCTGCACCAGCACCAAGGGGACGTACAAGCTCGAGGGGGTTCCGACCAGCGGCGCCAAGCTCGAGTTCCTGCCCAACGTGTGCGGCACCACGTCGACCTACGGCACGGTGTTCTATCTGAACGGAACGGGCTACGACACCGCCACGGTGGTCCCGGTGACCGCCGGCAAGACGACGAAGAACATCGACCAGCAGATGACGGCCGGCAGCTGAACCTCGAGTACGGCGTGCGCCGTCGGGCCGCTTGCTGACGGGACAGTGCCCTGGGCCATCGGAGGTAGGGGGGTCGGTCGGTGACGATGCAAGCCCCCGGGAGTCGGGCGGGTGGGGAACTACCGCCTCGTGGAGACTTGGTCTCCACGAGGCGGTGCCGTCACTCGTGGGATCGGGCAGCCGTCATCGTCCGGAAGACGCCGGAGAGTTCACGTACGCGACCAGCGTGCCGAGCGTCTGATAGGCGAATTCGACGGCGCCGAACGAGACCATCGCCACTCGAGCTGCAGGGGTGGGGTGCAGCTGACGCATGGTCCGCACGGTCTTCTCATCTGCTTGCTCGTCGAAGGTCACGGTCACCAGGAAGCGGTTCGGGTCGTCATCGATGTCCTGGCCGTGGTCGATGACGAGTCGGGATGGTGAAGTGAGTTCGAGGAACGTCATCCGGTTGCTGAACCGCTGGCCACCAGGGCCGATCATGTCGAAGCACCACCGTCCGTCGACGGCGACGTCGATCGAGCGCGTGTCGCAGCTGATTCCGTCGGGTCCGTACCAGTCCATGATGGCCTCCGGTTTCGTCCAGGCGTCGAAGACTCGTTCGCGCTGGGCATCGATGACTCGAACGATGACGATCTCCCGCTCGATCGCTTTCCGGTAGTTCATGTCGTCCATGGCCTTCCGGTCCTTTCTGGCTCGGTCGTCGCCGCCTCACGACAGGGGAATCCAACGAGACGGTCCAGTCGGTCCTCCCACGCCTTCCGGGTGAGGGTCGCCCACGTCGCGACCTCAGCCAGCGCCGCGGGCTCGAGTCGACACGGCCTGTGGCGCCCCACCCGGGAGCGGGTGATCAGGTTCTCCCGCTCGAGCACCTTCAGGTGCCTCGAGATTGCCGGATGGCTCATCTCGAGCGGATCCGCGAGTTCGAGCACCGTCGCGTCGGACGCGGCGAGCATCGTGACGATCGACCGGCGCGTCGGGTCCGGGAGCGCCGCGAACACCGTTCCGAGTTCGAACTGTTCATCGGAGGAGCGGCTCACGGGATAGATATCCAACTCCTACGTTACGTACTGTCAATCGAGATGGTGGGTCCGCGGACAGGTCGAGAACTGCCGGCCACGCCGTTGTACTAGTGTCCTGAGTCGGAGATTCACAAGGAAATAGGAATTTCTCTGCGTTTGTGCGCGTTCTTCCTTCCATCCACAACGATGGGAGGCAGCGATGGCACGTGCAGGAAGACCGACGGTCGAGGTCGAACTCAGCGAGGACGAGCGGGACACCCTCGAGCGATGGGCGAGGCGTCCGAAGAGCGCGCAGTCGCTCGCGCTTCGTTGTCGCATCGTGCTGGAGTGCGCGACGGGTGCCACCAATGGGGAGGTGTCCGAGAAGCTGGGTGTACATCCGGCCACGGTGGGCAAGTGGCGTAAGCGCTTTGCCGCCAATCGATTGGACGGCCTTCACGACGAGCCCCGCCCCGGCGTTCCCCGGTCGATCACCGATGACGACGTGGAGCGGGTCATCGTGAAGACGCTGGAGGAGACACCGACCGACGCCACCCACTGGTCCACCCGTTCGATGGCCAAGGCCACCGGCATGAGCCAGTCGGGTGTCAGTCGCATCTGGCGGGCCTTCGGGCTGAAGCCCCACCTGCGGGAGACCTTCAAGCTGTCCCCCGATCCGTTGTTCATCGAGAAGGTGCGGGACGTCGTGGGTCTCTATCTCAATCCGCCCGAGGCTGCCCTGGTGCTGTGCGTCGACGAGAAGACCCAGGTGCAAGCCCTCGACCGCACCGCACCGGTGCTGCCGCTCCGTCCAGGACTCCCCGAGCGGGCCACCCACGACTACGTGCGCAACGGCACCACCAACCTCTATGCCGCGTTGGACATGGCTTCGGGCAAGGTCATCGCCGACATGACCGACCGACACCGAGCCGTCGAGTTCCGCAAGTTCCTGAACCTGATCAACCGCTCGGTGCCCGAGGAGTTGGACGTGCACCTGATCATCGACAACGTCTCGACCCACAAGACGCCCGAGATCCATCGGTGGTTGCTGCGCCACCCACGATTCCATCTCCACTTCACCCCGACCTACAGCTCGTGGATGAACATGGTCGAGCGATGGTTCGCCGAACTCACCGAGAAGTGGCTGCGCCGCGGCACTCACCATTCGACCAGGGAACTGAAGCAGTCCATCACCTACTGGATCGACCAGTGGAACAAGGACCCCCGTCCCTACGTGTGGCACAAGAGCGCCGACGAGATCCTCACAACCCTCGCCGCATATACCCAGCGGATCTCCGACTCAGGACACTAGGGGGAAAGCGCATCGCTACGCCGGGAGTCGGATCCGCCCGCAATCGATTGGTCCCGAATCCCTTGGGCACCGGGCGGGAACCGCCCTGCCGGACGCAGCGCTGCGTTCGACCCCGGAACAGGCCGTCCGCCCGAACGTTCCCTACCCCAGGAGGGCCTTGGCGATGACCACCCGCTGGATCTGGTTGGTGCCCTCGTAGATCTGGGTGCTCGGTTCCGGGGGTCCAGCTGGTCGCTTCCAGTGCGCTGACCTGGGTCTGTTCGGGATCGAGTGGTGCTGAATCCACCCGGTTCCGCCGAGTTGTAGGGATGAAGTAGGGATGGATTCGGCCGAAGGACCGGGCAACGGCGCCCTGCTCAGCGATCGCCCTACCTCACTGCCTGCTCGGCGATTCGCACCATACGCTCGCTCCACTGACCGCCGCCCTCGCTTCCGCTGCGGCGATCGGGTCGGGGTCGTACTTCGCCCGATTCTTGAGTGGGCGGAGCCGCCTCACCGGGTGCCAGCCCCATTTTCTCAATGAGGCACTCACGCAGTGCGCCGAATTCGTTCCGGATGGGTTCAGCTGCCGATCCCGCCCGTTGCAAGTTGGAGATCAATCGGCCATGCCGTCTTTCTTCGGCACGTCGAAGCCGAGTGACGCGTACGCCTTCCTGCGTTCTTGATGCATGCGAGCCAGCACCGGCACGGACGCATCCACGTAGTCGTGAACCTCGACACTCGTCTTCTCGGCCGTAGGTCGCAGGACTCGTCCGACGTACTGCACGACGCTTCCTTTGAATTTGATGGGGAATGCCAGAAACAGCGTGTCGAGCGGTGGATAGTCGAAGCCTTCTCCGAGCAGACTGGCCGTCGCAGCCAGGACGAGTCCGTTTCCTGTGCCGGATGAACGGTCCAGCTGCTGCAACACCGCGGTCCGGGCCTTCTTGCCCATCTGACCGTGCATCACCAGGGGATGAACGCCAAGCTCCACCAGCGCGGCGGCAATCAGGTCGAGGTGTTCGGTCCAACGAGTGAGCACCAGGCAGTTCCTGCCCTTGGCGAAGGCGTCAGCGACGTCGTCGCAGATAGCAGCCGTCCGGTCCGCGTCTTCCACCAGTCCCCGAAACGTGGTCTGGATGTGCTGCCCATCCTCGGCAGCCTCATGGTTGGTCGGGTGGACGATGAGCTGCAGCGAATGGCGATCCGCCTCCGCCGGTGCGGACACGGAATGCCTCACGGGTCCACAGTGCATCGCCATCATGGCCTGGAGTCCATCTCGTCGGTACGGAGTAGCCGTCAGCCCGATCCATCTGCGCACGGGGATCTCGCGGACGGCGCGTTCGAATGTCACCGCCGGCACGTGATGGCATTCGTCGACGATCACCATCCCATAGGGCGCTGTGAGTTCCGCGATGTCGTCGCGACGCGCCAGGCTCTGGACCATCACGACATCGATCAGGCCCTTTGTCTTGCTCCTCCCTCCACCCAGTTGACCGATCTGCTTCGCATCAACATCCAGGTGGGTCACGAGACGCTCCCGCCATTGGTCGACGAGCGGTTTCCGGTCCACGATTACCAGGGTGGGCACCTTGTGGCGGGCGATGAGACCGCAACCGACGACGGTCTTTCCGGATCCGGGTGGGGCGACCAGCATGCCCAGGTCGTGGGGAGCCAGCGCTTCGACCGCCTCGCTCTGGTCTGCCGTGAGGGTAGCGACGAGCTCCACGGCGACCGGCTCGGGGTTCTGAAAGCCGTCGACGATACGAAGTTCGCTTCCAGCCTCCTTCACGATGCGTTCGGCCGCGTCTCTGAGCCCCCGAGGTAACTGCAGCTCACCCAGTGCTTCCCGGTAGCAGCGGATGAAGCGGGGGGTGTTCCAGGTGGAGAAACGCATCCGCTCCTTCTCGTAGAATTCCGGGTTGTGGAGGGAAGCAGCGTGCTTCAGCGCCGCCACAAGGGCGGGGGGCACACCGACGCGATCGATCGACAGCATGGCACCGGCCCGGGCGTCGATCGAGCGGGGGAGTTCGACCGGTGAGGCGACGGTTGCGGTCCGCCGCAGCGTGTGGGCGTCCGGTCCCGTCTCCAGGTCCCTCATGCTGTCGACCAATTCGTCGAGGAAGGCAGCGGTGACTGGTTCGACCGTCGAAAGCTGCTCCCACTGATCGGCATAGGGTTCCATCGTCGAGGGGTCGATGAAGACCGTCGTCCCTCGCTTCCGGCACTCCCCCTGCAACGGCAGCGCTATCAGATTGCCGAACGACCCATTTGGCATGAAGTCCTGCGTCGGAAACAACCGGTCATAGCTCGCCAGGTCGATCTCAGCGCGGACCGTCATCGCCTCCCGAATGAGGTGCACGCCGAGCCGACGTGCCGAGGACGCGGAGACGGGACCCGCGAAGAAGCTCCAGACGTGACCTCCGTCGCCCGATCGCGAGCGTTCCAGAAGGCCGGGAATCCCCAGGGAACGAGCCACATCGAGGTAGGCGCCTGCATCCAGTGCCCACCCGGGACCATCGAAGTCGCTGGCAAGCAGTCGGCAAACGTCGCCGTGGAGCAACGGATAGATCCCCACATGCAGTTCGCCGGCGAGATGCCGTTCCACGACTTCCGCCGTGTACGGCAGGTACTCGCGATCCGGTGACTTGGCGTTGGCGACGCCACCGAGGACCGCCGGACTCCAGCCCGCCTTGCCCGTTCGCTGACTGCTCCAGGCACGTGCATAGACATCGTCGCGTCCGACGAAGAGGGACCGAAAGAGCGTCACCTTCTCGCTCGACGTCGAGCTCTGCGATACCCAGGGCGCGCTCGATTCTCCTTTGCTGTTCACCTGAACCAACGTCGGCGCCACAGAACGGTCGTCGGTCCGAGTGACTCGAGGGCCGGTGTCACGGTCCTCGAGGCCGAGAAGAGCGCG
>Ga0302279_10000588_pt1 | contig 53393 bp, 42 predicted proteins | sample III_Bog_N3_3_FD_194541 | JGI IMG/M metagenome (GOLD analysis project Ga0302279, IMG submission 194541) | Peat permafrost microbial communities from Stordalen Mire near Abisko, Sweden - III_Bog_N3_3 | ecosystem: Environmental > Terrestrial > Soil > Wetlands > Peat | place: Sweden: Abisko... | reverse complement strand
CTGGTCTGCGATTCTCCCTCGCCCATCCACTGGCAGGCCAGCAAGGCGCCGATGGCGAGGCCGTCGAGCCGGTACCAGGTGCTGCGCACGTCGGCGTGGTGGGCGATGAGGATCATGCCGGTCCGCAGCGCCGAGGAGAAGATCGCGAGCCCAATGCAGACCCGGAAGAGGCTGGCCATGGAGATGCGGCGGACGAGTTGCGGCCATACCAGGTAGAACTGCTCCTCGATGGAGAGCGACCAGGCCGGGCCGACGTCCGGGACGTGGAACTGCGCGTCGAAGTTGACCAGAAAGACGAAGCCGAGCAGGACATATCCATGGCTGTTGGGCAGCAGAAACCATGCCAGCAGCATGTGCACGAGGTAGACGGGTTGGATGCGGAGCAGTCGCTTGGCGTAAAAGTCGCGGAAGAAGCTTGGGTTGGCGCGGTCCGCCAGCAGCAGCGAGGTGATGAGGAAGCCGGAGAGAACGAAGAAGACATCGACCCCGAGGGTGCCGAAGCCCGCGAGTCGCGACAGCAGTTGCCAGGTTGGGGAGACGGCGGAAGGCGGGAGCCGGTCGATCTGGGAGTTGACGATGTGCAGGACAAACACGCTGAGGGCCGCCAGCCCGCGGAGGCCATCGAGTTCGGGCACATGCCCCAGGTCTCTTCTCATGCGAGCTTTTTTCCCGGCATTGCGATTCAGGATACAGGAAGATAGGGCATTTTTCTGCGGGAACGCCAGGCTGCAGGGGGAAGGGGTGCGGCGACCGGGGAGGTGGGCATGGAGGTGGTGAAAAGGCGGCGTTTTCCGAACCTGGAAGGGCGACGGCAGGAGGCAAAAACGCGCCCCCAAACGTGCTATAATCAAACAGTCAACAACGACCGCGCAAAGTGCCGAAAGTACTGATTTGGCGCACCTTTTGAAGAACTACCGGGTCCGTGCGCGGCGCTGGTTCAAGACCCGGAATTTTGCGGCTTTCCCGAGCCGCATGGAGCGTGAATGGCATCGACCGTAGCGACCCCTGAAGCTGAACTCATCGAGGTACAGCCCACCGTTGGAAATCCGCCTGCCGCACCCAAAGAAGGCGGCGGCTATTCGGCTGAAAACATCACCGTGCTGGAGGGTCTGGCGGCGGTACGTCTGCGTCCCGCGATGTACATTGGCTCGACCGGCGAGATGGGCCTGCACCACCTGGTGTATGAGGTGGTGGACAACTCCGTGGACGAGGCGCTGGGCGGACATGCGACGCGCATCGAGGTGACCATCCACGTGGACAACTCGATTACCGTGGTGGACGACGGCCGCGGCATTCCGGTGGACGACAAGGTGATCAACGGGGAGAAGATGCCCGCGGTGCAGGTGGTGCTGACGATGCTGCATGCCGGCGGCAAGTTCGATGCGTCCAACTACAAGGTCTCCGGCGGGCTGCATGGCGTTGGCGTGAGCTGCGTGAATGCGCTGAGCCAGGAGTTCGATGTTGAGATCTGGCGCGATGGATTTGCGTGGGAGCAGGATTACAGCAAGGGTGCGCCCATCAGCAAGCTGCGCAAGGGTGGGCCGTCCAAGCGATTGGGAACGAAAGTCCACTTCCTGCCGGACAAGACTATCTTCTCGGTGACCGAATACAGCTATGACATTCTGGCGCAGCGGCTGCGCGAGCTCGCCTTCCTGAACAAGGGCCTGATCATTACGTTGACGGACGAGCGCTCCACCGACGCCAAGACCGGCGAGAGCAAGCGGCAGGAGTTCAAGTACGCGGGCGGCATCAAGGAGTTTGTCAAGCACATCAACCGCGGCAAGCAGGTGCTGCACGCCGACCCGATCTACATGGAGGCCGAGCGCGACAACGTGGCCATGGAGATTGCGCTGCAGTACAACGACGCCTACTCCGAGACCGTGTTTACCTTTGCCAACAACATCAACACGGTGGACGGCGGCACGCATCTCTCCGGCTTCAAGACCGCGCTGACGCGGACCATCAACGCGGTGGGGCAGTCTCTGGGTCTGTTCAAGGATGTGAAGGAGAACCTCTCTGGCGACGATGTGCGCGAGGGGCTGGTGGTGGTGATCTCGGTGAAGCTGTCGCAGCCTCAGTTCGAAGGGCAGACCAAGGGCAAGCTGAACTCCGACATTGCGGGCACGGTGCAGGCGTTTGTGAACGAGCGGCTGGGCGCGTTCCTGGAGCAGAACCCGACGGTCGCGAAGAAGATTATCAATAAAGCGATTGATGCAGCGCGCGCCCGTGAAGCTGCGCGCAAGGCACGCGACCTGACGCGGCGCAAGGGTGCGCTGGATGGCGGCGGGTTGCCGGGCAAGCTCGCGGACTGTTCCGAGCGCCAGCCGGACCGCTGCGAACTGTATCTCGTCGAGGGCGAATCCGCCGGCGGAACGGCCAAGCAGGGCCGCGACCGGCGCTTCCAGGCGATCCTGCCGCTGAAGGGCAAGATCCTGAACGTGGAGAAGGCGCGCTACGACAAGATGCTGGGCCACGAAGAAATTCGTGCGATGATTACGGCGCTGGGCTGCGGCATCGGCAAGGACGACTTCGACGCGACCAAGCTGCGCTACGGCAAGATCATCCTGATGACCGATGCCGACGTGGACGGATCGCACATCCGCACGCTGCTGCTGACGTTCTTCTTCCGGCATATGACGGAGCTGATCAAGCGCGGGCATGTGTACATTGCGCAGCCTCCGCTGTTCAAGATCAAGAAGGGCAGGTTCGAGCAGTACATCAAGGACGAGCGCGAGTATGTGCAGGTGATGGTGAAGCGCGCCTCCGACGGGATGGTGCTGCGGCATGGCGCCGGCAGCGGTTCCGATTCAGCCGGCGGTGCAAGGCTGGAAGGCGCGGCGCTGACCAAGTTCATGTCGCAGTTGAAGGACTACCTGGACGTCTTCGACAAGGTGCAGAAGCGGCTGCGCAACGAGCATGTGACGGAGGCCTTTGCGCAGATCTTTGCGCAGGAGGGCAAGGACTCTGCGCGGCGTGTGGACTTTGAGTCGCCGGCCAAGCTGAAGGAGATGCAGCGCCGCCTGAAGGAGCTGGTGAAGCAGTACCAGTTCCGCGAGGTAGGCGAGGTAACCCTGGACGAGGAGCACAAGACCTACTCGGTCAGCTTTACGGACTCGCAGGGGGCGGTGCGCCCGATCGACTGGGCGCTGGCCTCCGCCGCGGAGAGCCGCCAGATGCTGGCCAAGCACGCGCAACTGAAGGACCAGCTGCAGCCGCCGTTCTACATTGAGTACGCACCCAAGGGCGCGAAGGCCGAGGCGGAAGAAGAGCCGGAGGAAGCTGCCGGAGACGAGGCCGTGGCGGAGGGCGCCGCTGCCGGGATCGCAGCGGAGGCGAAGCCTGCCAAGCGCAACAGCAAGGTGTCGCACGACCCGGTGGAGAAGCAGACGGCGCGCGACGTGTTCGAGTATGTGATTGAGCAGGGCAAGAAGGAGTACTCCGTACAACGCTACAAGGGACTGGGCGAGATGACCGCGCCGCAGCTGTGGGACACCACCATGGACCCCGAGCGCCGCACGCTGCTGCAGGTGCGGCTGGAAGACATTGCGGAGTGCGAGATCATCTTTACCACGCTGATGGGCGAGGACGTGGAGAGCCGCAGGAAGTTCATCGTAGAGAACGCGCTGGACGTGAAGAACCTGGATATCTAAGCGCTCAAAACTTTTTTACCGTGCGCATCGGGATTCAGCCGTTTCCGTGTCGTCGACGGTGGCCCTGCACCTAGACCGGCGACCGCCGCCGGACACTACTTCTGTTCTTATAATTGATCTATGTCGAAACGTGAATTCCAGACCGAAGTCAGTCAGCTGCTGCAGCTGATCGTTCACTCTCTTTATTCTCATCCTGAGATCTTTCTGCGTGAGTTGATCTCGAACTCCTCCGACGCGCTGGATAAGCTGCGCCATCTGACGCTGACCGACGATGCCTACAAGGCGCTCGCATTCAATCCACGGATCGACCTGGAGCTGGACGAGGAGAACAGCACTCTCACCATCGCCGATACGGGCATCGGCATGAACGAGGAGGATCTGATCTCCAACCTGGGCACTATCGCCCGGTCGGGCACGAAGAACTTCATGGCGCAGCTTTCCGGCGACGCGAAGAAGGATTCGAATCTGATCGGCCAGTTCGGCGTGGGATTCTATAGCGCCTTCATGGTCGCCGACCGCATCGAAGTGGTCTCTCGCAAGGCCGGCGAGGACAAGGCCTGGCGCTGGATCAGCGATGGGAGGACCGGCTTTGAGATCGAGCCTGCAGAACGATCGGTCGCCGGCACCACGGTGCTGCTCCACCTGAACGACGAAGGCAAGCAGTACGCCAACAGTTGGCGATTGCAGGAGGTGGTGAAGAAGTACTCCAACCACATCGCCTTCCCCATCTTCCTGACCTACGACAAGAGCGAGTGGAACGAAGCCGAGAAGAAGTCGGACAAGACGCGCACGACCGAACAGGTGAACGCTGCCAGTGCGCTGTGGCGCCGGCCCAAGAGTGAGCTGACGGACGAAGATTACAAGGAACTGTACAAGTCCATCTCGGGCGATTCGCAGGATCCGCTGTTCTGGTTTCATACCAGGGCGGAGGGGACGCTGGAGTACACCACGCTCTTCTTCATTCCCGCCAAGGCGCCGCTTGACCTGTATCAGGCCGAGTACAAGGTTGGCGTCAAGCTGTACGTCAAACGCGTGTTCATTCTGGACGATGCGAAAGAGCTGCTGCCGCCGTATCTGCGCTTTGTCCGCGGCATCATCGACAGCGAAGACCTGCCGCTGAACGTGAGCCGCGAGATACTGCAACAGAATCGAGTGCTGACGAGTATTCGCACAGCCAGCGTGAAGAAGATCCTTTCGGAGCTGAAAGGCGTCTCGACCAACCAGCTTGAGAAGTATCTGGAGTTCATCACCGAGTACAACCGCCCACTCAAGGAGGGTTTGTACGGCGACTACGCGAATCGCGAGACTCTACTGGAGCTGGTGCGATTCAAATCCACAACGGTGGAAGGGCTGACCAGCCTGGCCGACGTGAAGACGCGCATGAAGGCCGGCCAGAAGAGCATTTATTACCTGACGGGCGGGACGGAGTCTCTGCTGCGCACATCTCCTCTTCTGGAGATTTACAAGAAGAAGGATATTGAAGTGCTGATCCTCGACGACGACATCGACGAAATCGTATTCTCCGGCATCGACAAATATGGGGACATCGACCTGAAGGCCGTCAACAAATCTTCTACCAGCGACGATCTGAAGGACGACGCCGCTGCCGAGGAGGCTGGCCAGGCAGAGACGCTGAAGCCGCTGCTGGACAAGCTGAAGGCTACGCTGGGCGATCGTGTGAAGGATGTGCGGGCCTCCGTGCGGCTGGCGGACAGTCCCTCCTGCATTGTGTCCGACGAAGCGGAGCCCTCGTTGCAGATGCAGCAGATGCTGCGCGCGATGGGCCAGAAGGAGATTCCTGCGCCCAAGCCGACGCTGGAGATCAATCCCGACCACGAGATCGTAAAGAAGCTGCTGGCGCGTTCCGACGACGCCATCACCGACGATGCCGCATGGATGCTGTTTGACCAGGCGCTGCTGATGGAAGGTGTGCCGCTGCAGGACCCTGCCGCTTTCGTGCAGCGCCTGAATCGCGTGCTGAGTCTTTCGATCTAGGGATTTTCCTGATGATGTGCTGACGTTCGATATGTCGGGCCTTCAGCCCTCGGATTGTCGGAGGTTCGCCAACCTAGGCCTTCGGCCTAGGCTGGTATATGTCGGGCCTTCGGCCCTGTGAAGACGGCCTGCATATCTATGGGACCTTGCTCTGGCGTCACCGGCGATTAGCTAGTCGGCTTCAGTCGCGCCCGCAGAAGAAAAGGCCCGCAGCTCTTCGCAGAGTTACGGGCCTTTCTTCTGCGGCGCAATGATCGCTTACATCAGCTCTTCGATGAACTTCATTGCTACGTCTTCGGGGATGTGCAGCTCGCGGTGGATGAGGGCCATGTCGTCGAGCACGGGCTCGGTCTCTTCGAGGGTGGGCAGGTCAGTGCGCTCGTAGAACTTGCCGATGGGGATGATCTCGCCCCACTGTGTGGCTCGTTCCATGGCGCCGATCCAGTTGGTGGAGTCGTAGGCGGCATCTTCTTCCAGCTTCTTGACGCGCGGGCGGAACCACTGGAAGGTGTTGTCCTTGTTGTAGGTGACGCAGGGGCTGAAGATGTCCAGGAAGCTGAAGCCCTTGTGCTGGATGGCCTGCTTGATGAGCTCGGTCAGGTGCTTCTGCTCGCCGGAGAAACCGCGGCCGACGAACGTCGCGCCGGCGGAGAGCGCCAGGGTAAGCGGGTTCACCGGCGTATCCATGTTGCCGTAGGGGCTGCTCTTGGTCTTCATGCCGATGCGGCTGGTGGGCGAGGTTTGGCCGGTGGTGAGGCCGTAGATCTGGTTGTCCAGCACCATGTAGGTGAGGTTGATGTTGCGGCGCATGGCGTGGACGAAGTGGCCGACGCCGATGCCAAAGCCGTCGCCATCGCCGCCGGTGACCAGCACGGTCAGGTCATGGTTGGCCATCTTGAGGCCGCTGGCCACGGGCAGCGAGCGGCCGTGCAGGGTGTGCATGCCGTAGGTGTTGATGAAGCCGGGGAAGTTGGAAGAGCAGCCGATGCCGCTGACCGTTGCCACGCTGTGGTTGGGGATCTGCAGTTCGACCAGCGCCTTTTGCACGGCAGCCAGCACGCCGAAGTCGCCGCAACCGGGGCACCAGTCGGGATCGACCTTGCCCTTGAGGTCCGCCATCACCATTGGCCCTGGGGCCGTAATATTGATCGTCGCCATTTGTGTCTTCTCCTTGGACTCTCGCGTATCCAATATGTCGGGCCTTCAGCCCTCTGCTGTGGTGCTGCCTCGGTACCTAGGCCTTCGGCCTAGGCTGGTATGTGTCGCGCCTTTGGCGCTTTGCTTTCGATCGTTCCACTTCGGCTTTAGATGTATCCATGGCTACACCATTACTTCGTGGGTTGGGACGGAAAGTGTGGTTGCGCCGACAAGCTGTTCGCGCACCGCTTCCACAATGTGGTGCGGCATAAAGGGCTCGCCGTCGTATTTGCGAATGTGCCCGTTGGCAACGAAGCTGGTCTCGCTGCGCAGGTAGCGGGCGAACTGCCCGGTAAAGTTGTTCTCGACGATGATGGTGTGCTTCGCCTTGCCCAGGATGTCGACGATGGCATCGCCGTGCAGCGGAACCAGGTAGCGAATCTGCAACTGGTTGGCGACGATTCCCTGCTCTGCCAACTGCGCGATGGCCTCGCGGATGACGCCATCGGTCGAGCCCCAGCCGATGAGGGTGACATCGGCCTCGGCAGGGCCCTTCAACACCGGCGGCGGCACCATCGCCTCAATGCCGGCGACCTTGCGCTGGCGCTTCTCGAACATGGCGCGGCGCTTGGCGTGGTTGGTGTACTCGTCGCTGATGAGCACGCCGTTCTCATCGTGCTCGTCGCTGGAGACCACGTGCATGTGGCCGGGAATGCCGGGGATGGCGCGCGGGCTGACCCCGCTCTCCGTGATCTTGTAGCGCAAATACTCGTCGTGCGCGTCGCCGTTGGCGGTGATCATCTCGCCGCGGTCGATGTGTGGTTTGAAGTCCAGCACCTTGGGGTCGACGCTCAAGCGCCCTTCCGCCAGCAGCAGGTCGCACAGCACGATGGCGGGGCACTGGTACTTGTCCGTGATGTTGAAGACCTCGGGCATCAGGGTGAAGCAGTCGGCAATATCCAGCGGAGCGGCGATGACGCGGGGGAAGTCTCCGAAGGCTGCGCCCAGCGCCTGCCACAGGTCGCCCTGTTCGGTCTTGGTGGGCACTCCGGTGGATGGGCCTGCGCGCATGCAGTTGATGGCGACAACTGGAATCTCCGCCATGGCAGAGAGGCCGAGGCCTTCGGTCATGAGCGCGAAGCCTCCGCCGGAGGTGGCGCACATGGAGCGAACGCCGGCATGCGCCGCGCCGATGGCCATGTTGATGACGCCGATCTCGTCTTCTACCTGACGCACCAGGATGCCGGCCTTGCGTCCGTGCCCGGCCATCCAGTGCAGTACTCCGGTGGAGGGGCTCATGGGGTAGGCGCAGTAGAACTTGCAGCCGGCTGCAGCGCCGCCCATGGCCAGAGCGGCGTTGCCGCTGAGCACGGCGTAACGCTTGTCGGTCATGGGCAGGGGCTTGTCAAAGGGCTTGAAGTTGGAGGTCGCATAGTCGTATCCGGCTCGCGCGATGTTGACGTTTTCCGTCACCACGGCCTCGCCCTTCTTGCCGAACTGTGCCTGGAAGACGCCTTCCAGCACGTTGAAGCCGACGCCCATCATGCTGAGCGAAGCACCCAGCGCCAGGGTGTTCTGCGCGACCTTGTTGCGCGTGATGTCTGCCAGCGTGCTGACCGGCAGAGGACAGAGTTGGACGCCGGGGGCGGCGGCTCCAGGCTTGATGGAGTCTCCGTTGTAGATGACGGCGCCGCCGTCGGTGAGCAGGCGCAGGTGGCGGTCCATGGTGTCCTGGTTCAGCGGGATGAGGAGGTCCATCGCGTCGCCCTGGTTGGTCACCTCGTCCACCCCGGTGCGGATGGTCAGGAAGGTGTGGCCGCCGCGGATGATGGATTGATAGGCGTTATAGGCGTTCAGGTGCAGCCCGCGCCGGCTGAAGATGAGTGCGAAGATGTCGCCCGGTGTTGCCACGCCCTGGCCGGCTGCGCCGCCAATGCCGAGGGTAAATGTCTGACTCATAAGGTCCTCCCGACTCAAACCGCCGGAGTAGCCTTTGTCTGTACGGACCCCTCATTCCCTTGCTGGCGAGAGGCGAATCTTACCTGTCGCCCGGAACAGACCTCAGGGGATTCCGTACCTTCCAGGACAACTGTTCGGCGAAAAAAATAGCCCAGTGAGAATCGCTCCTCTTCTGGGTGGCCATAAGCATACACGAACGCTGTGATGTTGGGCACATAGCTGTCGCGTCATAGGGAGTATGCTGCATGGAGCAGAATGTTGTCCCAGGAACTTTGCAGGGATTCTGCCGATGTTGTATCTCCGCCCGGCGATTGCCTGGGCCACTTGGTGCGCGGCCTGAGTTCATAGTGGGGAAAAAAGGTGGCAATGATCATTCCGGTTCTTGGATTCGTCGCATCGTTTCTGGCGGTTTTTCTGATCTACCTCATGATCTCCCGGTTCCTTGCCCAGCGGGCGCAGCAAAAAGAGGACCTGCAAAACTGGGAAGAGGGACAGCGCAGGCGCGAACTGGCCGAAAAGGACGAGGCCTGGCGGGAAAACCAGCGGACGCATCTGAGATAAGCAAGCCCCGCTGCCGCCCCTACGGGCGTCAAGGGCGTGGCGGCGGCTGTGGCGTCGATACTCTGGTTGCGATGCTAGCGGCGGCCGGGATCGGGATTGATATAAGGGTTAGAATGACGCGGCCGAAGACCTCAAACCTCCCTGCGCTTCAGGCCGCTCCGAAGGCTGGGCGTCGCCGGGTTGCTGCTTTAGAGATTTGAGCGCAGCGGAACGGAAACCGGAATAAGGGGTCGCCGCTCGCTTCTGCATCGCCCGTTCCACGCTCTACCGAACCATTCTTGAGCCACCATTTTGCTTTCGCTGGGTTGGACAATAAAAAGGCAGCCGTCAGTGTCCCCGGGGTGCGGTAGACCGATGCTTAGCGTACATGAATTTCCGTTTCTTGAGGTGTCCCCATGGTTATGGGTTGGGGAGAACATCGTTGGCTGCCGTGGTTGTGCCGCTGGTCACGTATGTGTAGTCGTGCCATCCCGTGACCGACGGGGCGGCGCCGGTATTGCTGAGTTCCAGGCGGAGAGCGTCGTCCATGGCGCCATTTGCACTGACCGAGATCGAAAGGACGTTGTTCGCGCCCGCGGCTGCAAGGTCGCTCACAGGCCACTGATAAGCGGCCCATTGGGTATACGCAGATAAGCCGCTACGGACACCGGCATCGTTAGCGTTCCCTGGGCTCCAACCAAGCGAATGTCCATTCAGGCTGACGGTATAAGTTCCCTCGGCCGTCGCAAGGGCGACCGAGAGCACCGCGTATCCGCTGGAGAAGCTGGTCACGTTGGACGGGGTTGCGAAGTTAACCGTCCAGGCCGGAACTTTTGTACTGACGCCGTTGGTTCCGGAGTGGCCAGAAAGCGTATTGACGTAGCTGGGGATGATGTATTTGTAACCGTCGGTCGTGTCATCGCTGGCCACGTAGGCGCCGCCGTAGAGGCCAGGGTCAAAGGTCGAAAAGTGTTGATAGTTCCATTGGGTAAGATCATTCGTCGCGGCGCCAGCCGGGCCAGCGGTTGCATTGTAGATCACCGCGCCCTTGTTGGCCGCGAAGTCGGCCCAGTAGTTCCAGGCGCCATAGTATTCCCGGTCGTCGTAGCCCAGCGGTCCGTCGCTGAAATTCTGCGTATAGGAACCATGCAGAAATTCGTGCGCGGAGCGGTCGGGAGTTCCAATGGTCCAGACCGTGGTGCCGAAGTTTTCTGGAACGAAGGTCACGTAAGGAGCAATGGCGGTCTGGTTGGCGGCGACGACTACGCTGTCGTTCCGGTATTCGCCAAACTGACCGAAATCGTACACCGAGAGCCGGTATGTGCCGGGCAGGACGCCCGTCAAGGTTGCGCTCCCGGTGCTGCTGATGTCCGCCCAGTATTGATAGCCTAGTTGGGAGAGCTGGTGGTTCTGGGCTGGATCGCTGAGCACGGCCCATGCGGTTTTGGGACTTCCAATGACGCCGCTGACCTGCACCGAGACGGTGCCGCGGGCTGTGCTTGGAACATAGCCGCTGGCCAAAAGCTGGGTCTCGTTATTGTAGAGGTTGGCAAAGCTGGAGCCGGCCGCGACCGCGTCGTTGTACATGTCCTGCGGCGTCTGAATGTTGCCGCCGAATTTGTTGAAGCGCACGTAATAGGGACCAAACAGGCGGGAATAGGCAGTTCCCGCCGGAACCGTCAGCCCTATATAGCTGTTGTAGTGGCCGGAGTAGGGCTCAATTGTAACCAGATTGCTTGTTGTAAAGTTCAGATTCTGCTTGCTCGGGCCGCCGACAAAACTGTCATGAGCGGCTGTAAAAACGGCCCAAATACCATACTCGCTTCCAATCATCCCCTGCGCCTGATGGAGGTACTCGTAGCTGGAAAAATCGTACTTCACGCACAACTTGCGATGGAAGCCCTGCGGAATCTGGCCAAGCGGGTAAGGCGAGAAGGCATTCACCACTCCCACCTGCGGAAGCAGGTCTATCGTATCGTGGCCCGTGGCATCTTGATCGTTGCGGCCCAGGTCGGAAGAGTTGCAATCGTTAAACGACGGAACCGGGGTGATCACTGGGGTCGCCATGCTGAGGTCCGCGTTATAGGCGTACATGCTGGTGAATAGAAGCGGGTTGGCCCGGAAGATCCACTGGATCTGCGCAATCGATCCGGCGGTCGTCGAAGCCGTCGTTTGATTGACCGGGAAGTAGATGTGGATGCCGGTGTCGTTGGGCGTAACCACGTAGTGTTTGGAGTAGCTGAATTTGCTGGCGTCTTCATAATCGATCCACCAGTCCAGGTATGTAGCGGTAAGAAGGTAGTGGGCACTCGGGTTTCCACTACCTAAGCCGCTGTTAATCATATAAAAGGCGTCGGGCTCGTCTGTGGGCGGGAAACCCGTTCCCGTGGGACCGTTCCAGCCGGCCGGGACCGGCGTCGATCCAAGCGGAGATGCCATTGCCAAGGGGCTTCCCGGGGTAAAGTCCATCAGTTGGTCTTGAGTGCCGACCGGGACGACGCTCCAGATCGTCGGCTTCGTGGTGTCGAAATCGATATTCAACGCGCCGTTCGAGATCTTCCAGTCGGTGGGGATTGTGGTGTCGATCGTGATGGCAAAGGGCGTTGCGACGCCGCTGAGCGCCACCGATTGCGTCGCAGGAGAAGCGTTATCCGTCACCGTGATCGCAGCCCCGTACGGGCCCGCGATCAGGGGGTTGAAGCCTGTTGTAATCGTGCAGTACGCACCGGAAGACACGCTTGGCAGGCAGTTGTCGGATTCCGTGAAGAGATTCGCTCCGGCTCCGGTAACCGCAACGCCGGAGATATTCAGCGTCCCGGTGCCAGTGTTGGAAAGGGTTACGGTTTGAGTCGGGCTGGAAGTGCCGGCCGTGAGACTCGCAAATGTGACCGCCGACGCGCTTAGAGTCGCAGTTGGGGAAGAGCCGGTGACATTAACTTCGGCGCAGTTGATGCTCGCGAATGCAGTCCCGACGGACGTTGTGCCGCTGAGCGAAACATAGTAGGTCCCGGTGCCGAGGGATGCGGGAAGCAGGAACTGGACACGTTCGGTGGTGCCGATGACCTTGGCCACCGTGCTGGCCGGGGTAAGAGTTCCGGAACCGGCACATGCGTTTGCCAGGCTGACGGTTACATTGCCGGCGGGAATGGTGCCGGATGGGTATCCGCCGCCTGTGACCGTAACGGAGGTGACCCCACTGGCGCCGGAGTTGGGCGCGGCCCACGCGCTGAGGTTGACCGATTGGGCCGAGCTGGCTGAAGTGGACGCAAGCAGGAAGACGAATACCAGTCCCAGTGCGATGACGGCGCTTCTGTTACCAGGCAGGAGACGCCGACGCATCAGGAATAACCCGATGAATCCGGTCCCGGTAAGGATCAGGGCGCCAGGCTCGGGCGTGGGCGTGGCCCCGATGATTCCGCTGTCTTGGTCCTGGAGCAGCCCGGAGGGGCCGGATCCCACGTCTGTGGCAGAGAAGTCATTGAGGATTGGAGAGCTGGTGCCGTCGGTGAACGTGACGGAATTGGTGCTGAAAAATCCTGTCAGCGTGGCGCTGGTTGCATTGGCGAAGCCGCCATTCGAGGCACCGAGGGTCGTAAGCAGTGGAGTACCAGTGAAGGAGTAGCCGCCGTCGGTGGATGTGAAGTAGGAGGGCCCGAAGGTCAGCATCGTTCCGTCTAAGTAGTCGACGGTGAGGCCAAGGTTGGAGAGGTCGAGCGTGGTTGTGATTGGGAAATCGGCTGGATCGAAACTACCGGGACCGCTTGCGTTGGCGATGTCAAACTCGGCAAGGTTCGTGCCGACAACGTCGAAGGAGAAGAAGCCGACGGGAACGGTATCTGCAACTGCGCGGTGGGAGGAAGAGGCAAAAACAAGGAAAGCTGCAAACAGGGCCAAAAACCGGTACTTCAAAATAATCACCTCATGGAACTCAGTCGGGCAAAGGGTGTGAATTCGAAACTGGTGAATCCCACTTTCGCCGGATTGCAAAAGGGAAACAGTTTCTTATTCGGTGCCAACCCTACAGATGACTCGGACACCTGTCAAGAACTGAAATGCCAGGAATTTCATCAGGCAGGAGGGCGGTTGGTGGTTTATAGCGAGTATTCAGCTTAGAGTAGGGCCAAAACATCCCCTTTCTCGCCGTTTTATGCCATCTCCGGAACCCGGCCGGGAACAGTTTCAGCGGGTTGCTGACCGCGCACACCAGTCTCCACTCTCGGCGAACGTTCTGTTGGCCGCGCAGGCTGAAGCGGCGAAAACCATGCTGTTCCTTGATCTGTTGCTTTCAGAATTATTTGTCGTAGTGTTTCAGGATTATTTTTCGTAGAGCGGTTGGTCCAAGCTCAAAGCCCGTCTACGCGCCCTCGCTGCGCGAGCTATGCCGCAACTCGAACACGCTACCGCACAAGCTCTCCAGACCATCACCGCACACGATGCCAAAGCCTGGATCAGACTCCGCCTCGGAGACTACACCTAAAGGTAAAATGGTCTAGCGCGGCGGCTCGCCCATATGGCGTATGGTCATCTGCAGGATGCGTGCGTTGCGGGGCTGGCTGCAGGCGAAGATAATTGCATCCGCCACTTCGTGCGGCTCCATCATGTACGAGTTCTTGATACTCTCTTCCGTGCGGCCGTGGCCCACTGCGAACTCCGTCTTGACTCCGCCCGGGCAGATGGCCCCCACCTTGATTCCATATTTCCGTAGCTCTGCATCCAACGCCTGGGCAAAGCCGACCTGGGCGAATTTGCTGGCGCAGTACACTGCCTCGCCCGCGTAACCCTGCAGGCCGGCGACCGAGGAGATGAATAGAATCTCGCCGCGCTGCTGGGCGATCATAACGGGCGCGGCATGGCGCGAGAACAGGAATCCCGACTTCATGTTGGCATCCATCAGCGCGTCGTACTCCGCGGCGCTGGTGTCGACCAGGTTCTTATAGTTGCCTGCACCGGCGTTGTTAATCAGGATATCCAGCCGGCCAAACTGCTTGACCGCCAGCGCCACGCAGCTCTCGGCGGTCTCTTCCTCGGCTGCATCTCCGGCCAGGTAGACGGCCTTGCCGCCAGTCGCGGCGATCCGGTCGCACAGCTCGCGCAGCCGCTGCTCTCGCCGTGCCGTGACCACCAGGTGCGCTCCCTTGGCGGACATGGCGATTGCGGTGGCCCACCCGATCCCCGCGCTGGCTCCAGTAACAAGGACTGATTTTCCCGCAAGGCTGACTGTGTCCGGCATGACGTATTTCTCCTGATGCTGAAGTGTTTGGAGCGCGCCCGAAGAGGCCGCTGCCATCCAATGGAATGCTACCATTCCGGCTATGCCCGCAATGGAAGGCAGCCTCGCACAAATGACCGAAGCAGCGTCCGCCACGCCCGCGCTGGTGGAGGCGTGCGGACTGACGAAGGACTACCCGTGCGACGGCGGGACGACTCGTGTGGTGGAGGATGTGTCCTTCGCGATTCAGCCCGGCGAGACTCTGGGCCTGGTGGGCGAATCGGGCTCCGGCAAGAGCACCGTGGCGCGGATGCTGCTGCGCCTGATTGAGCCCACGGCCGGCGAGATCCGCTTCGAGGGCCAGCCGCTGCCGCCGGCCTCGTCGCGCCAGATGCGTGCGCTGCGCCGCCGCATGCAGATCGTCTTCCAGGACCCCTACGCCGCGCTGAACCCGCGCATGAGCGTCCGCCAGATCCTTGCGGAGCCCTTCGCGATCCATCGCCAGCCTCCACCGGAGGGCCTGCCTGCGCGTCTGCGCGAGTTGCTGCGCTCGGTTGGCCTGGACGAATCGGCGCTGGCGCGCTACCCGCACGAGTTCTCCGGCGGGCAGCGGCAACGCATCAATATTGCCCGCGCGCTGGCGCTGCGGCCGAGCTTTCTGGTGCTGGACGAGCCGGTGAGCGCACTGGATGTTTCGGTGGGCGCGCAAGTGATCAACCTGCTGCGCGACCTGCAGCGGGAGCTGGGGCTTACCTACCTGTTCATCTCGCACTCCATGCCGCTGGTGCGCTACCTGTGCGACCGCGTGGCCGTGATGCAGCGCGGCCGGCTGGTGGAGCTGGGCGACTGCCTGCAAGTGTGCGAGGCGCCAGTAAATCCCTACACGCGGCAGCTCATCGCCGCCACGCCGGAGATGCCGCTGGCCGACTCACGCCGCGCCTGAGTCGCTACAATCAAGAGAGATGCTTGCCAGCCTTAGTCCGCACTTTGCTTACCTCTGGCTGGTCGCCGCCTCCTTTATCGCGGGATGGATCAACGCGATGGCCGGCGGCGGGTCGTTTATCTCCTTCCCCGCGATGCTTGCGATTGGAGTTCCGCCGATCCAGGCCAATGCCACCAATACGGTCGCGCTGTGGCCGGGACAGCTCACCTCTGTATGGGCGCTGCGCACCGACCTGCGCAAGGACCTGCTGGCCGTCGTGCTTTCGGCCTCCGTGGTGGGCGGCGTGGGCGGCGCGGTGGTGCTGCTGATTACGCCGCAGATCACCTTTATGCGTATGGTGCCGTGGCTGCTGCTGCTGGCATCGCTGCTGTTCTGGGTTTCGGGACCGATCTCAAGCTGGCTGCACCGCCGCAGCGAAAAGCCCCATGAAGAACGCCTTCCGTCGATGCCTGTTCTTTTCCTGACGATCATCCCGATCACCTTCTACATTGGCTACTTTGGCGCCGGCGCGGGCTTCCTGCTGATGAGCGCGCTGGCGCTGTACGGTATTGAGGAGATGCATGAGCTGAACGCGCTGAAGGTGCTGGCTGCTTGCACCTCCAACTTCTGCGCCGTAGTCACGTTCATCTTTGGCGGCGCCATTGTGTGGCATTATTGCCTTACCTCCATGGTCTTTGCCGCGATCGGCGGATACGTGGGCGCGCAGTACGCCCGGCGGATGAACGCCAACGTGCTGCGGACGATTGTGGTCGTCATCGGCTGCACCATGGCCGCATACTTCTTTTGGAGACGGCCATGAGCCATGCCACGGTAGACGACATCGGGTTTGCCGCAGCCTTTCTGACCACCGCAGCGTTTGTGCCGCAACTGGTCCGCGTGCTGCGGCTGCGCTCTGCGCGAGAGATTTCGTTGCCCACGTTTCTGATGTTCTCCGCTGGTGTGTTCCTGTGGCTGCTCTACGGGATCTATAGCGGTTCCAGGCCGGTGATCGCATCTAACGCGGTAACGCTGGTGATCTCGGTCAGCATCCTGGTGCTGAAGCTTCGCTACGACCGCAATGCAGAGAACGAGGTTGAGCCATGAGCCACGAAGGAATCCGCATCGTCAGCACAGAGGAAGCAAGCGCAGCCCACGAAGATGCGCGCCTGCCACCCGATGCGGTGACGCCACGCAAAGTGCGCGTGAAGCAGAGCGAAGGCACCGGCATCGAGATCGATTGGCGCGACGGGCATGCGAGCGCATGGAACTTCCGCTGGCTGCGCGATGCGTGCCCCTGCGCCACCTGCCACGAGGAGCGCGAGAAGAGCGGCCGCGAGCCCGGCGAACCCAAGCCGAAGAATCAGGCTCTGCTGGCGATGTACGAGGCTCCGCCACGCCCGGTTGAGGTGACGCCCGTCGGCAAGTACGCCCTCAAGTTCAAGTGGAACGATGGGCACGAGGCCGGCATCTACTCCTGGGATTACCTGCGCCGCGTGTGCCAGTGCCCGACGTGCAAGCCGCCGTTAACGCACATTTCCTGATGATGTGCAGACGTTCGATGTGTCGGGCCTACAGCCCTCGGATTGTCGGAGGTTCGCCAACCTAGGCCTTCGGCCTAGGCTGGTATGTGTCGGGCCTTCGGCCCTGTGAAGACGATCTGCATTTATGGGAACTTTGCTCTAGCTAGGCTAAGCCGAGCAGCGCCAGCGCCTGATCCACCGTCCCCGCCACCAGCACAATCTCGCGGTTCTTCGGCTTCAGCATTCCCTGCTGGACGCAATGGTCGAGGAACGCCAGCAGCTTGTCGTAGAAGCCGTTGGTGTTGAGCAGCAGCACCGGCTTGGCATGGATCCGCAGCGTCCGCCAGGCCAACACCTCGAAAATCTCTTCGAACGTCCCGAACCCGCCAGGCAGCGCGATGAAGGCATCCGAGCGCTCTCCGATGAGTGCCTTGCGCGTGTGCATGGTGTCGGTCACGTGCAGCTCGGTGAGGCCGTCGTGCGCTACTTCCAGGTCCACCAGCACGGTTGGAATCACGCCGACGACCTGGCCGCCTTCTTCCAGCGCGGCCTCGGCGACGGCCTGCATGAGCCCAACCTTGGCGCCGCCGTAGACGACGCCGATGTTGCGCGTGGCCAGCGCGCGGCCAAGCTCGGCGGCTGCCTCACGATAGATGGGGTCGGCGCCATTCGCGGAGGCGCAGAAGACAGCAATGTTGCGGATGGACCGTGCAGATAGGGGGGAGATGGGAGGCAAAGCAATCGGTGGAGGCATCTATGCGATTATCCTCCACCGTCGACTCCGTTGCGCGTCCTGGAACTGCCACGGGTTGCGAAAGCCTGATGCTCGATCATGGCCCGAACTTCTTAGTTCAACGATACGTGCGTGCGCTGCATCTGTGGTCCCACTGCGAACAACAGATCGCCCTTCTGGTGCGCTCCGCCGATGCTCTCGGTGTAGACCGGCGTCCCGAGCGGAGCCGTAATGGTGATGGTGTGCTCCGGCAACACGGTGTAGACGTGTCCGTCTACTTTGATGTCCGTAAAGATTTCGCTCTTGTTGGTGAGGTATACGGTCACGCGGGCGTCCGCGGTTTGGGCGGCGGGGTGCCGATGGATCCCAAAGACATGGGGCAGCGCGTGGGCTGAGGTTGAGGCGGTCACGCCAATGGCAATGGCAAGCGCGACAATTCGGGTGGCGATCGTCTGGGTGCGGTTCATGAGAGTTCCCCGGTGCTTCGGAATTCGACGACTCTCATCTGCCATGGATCAGAAAGCGTCTGTCGTGTGATCAGTTACGCGAGCCTGGTTGCGGCGGTTCCGTGGAAGTTGAAGAATTTTTCTGCTGGACCAATCGCTCCGGCGACAGTTAGGACGGTGGATGTACACAACGTCCGGCAGCGCAAGCAGATAAAATGGGGTTTGGAGTTTCCAGTCGTGTCCCGCCTTCTCGACAACATGAATCCGCAGCAGCGCGAAGGCATCCAGGCCACGGATGGCCCCGTATTGCTGCTCGCAGGCGCGGGCTCCGGCAAGACGCGCGTCATCACCCACCGCATCGCGTATCTGATTGAAGAGCGCGGCGTAGCGCCCGACTCCATCCTCGCGGTGACCTTTACCAATAAGGCCGCCAAGGAGATGGCCGAGCGCGTGGACAAAATCCTGGGGCACAGTTCGCTGGCCAAGCCGCTGCTGTCCACGTTCCACAGCTTCTGCGTGCGCGTGCTGCGGCGCGACATTGAAGCGCTGCGGGTGAATGGCAAAGGACTCGACCGCAACTTCGCCATCTACGACGAGACCGATCAGCAGGCCGTGGTGAAGACCGCGCTCAAGCGACTGGCCATCGACGACAAATCTCTGAAGCCGCGCGTCGCGCTGGGCCGCATCTCCTGGGCGAAGAACCACATGATCGACCCGCAGGAGTACTTTCTGGCGTCGACCAATCCGATGGAAGAGAAGATCGCGCACATCTTCGAGATCTATCGCAAGGAGCTGTTCAAGGCGAATGCGCTGGACTTCGACGACCTGCTGCTGGAGACGGTGCGTCTGCTGAAGGTGGCGCCCGAGGTGCGGGAACGTTACAACCGGCGTTACAAATACCTGCTGATCGACGAGTACCAGGACACCAATCGCCCACAGTACGAGCTGATGAAGCTGCTGAGCGGATCCGCGGGCAACGTCTGCGTGGTGGGCGATGAGGACCAGTCCATCTACAGTTGGCGCGGCGCGGACATCAAGAACATCCTGGAGTTTGAGAAGGACTTCCCCAGGGTTCGCACCATCCGGCTGGAGCAGAACTACCGCTCCACGCAGACGATCCTCGAGGGCGCATCGGCGGTGGTGGCCAACAACACCCAGCGCAAGGGCAAGACGCTATTCACCACGCGCGAGGGCGGCAGCCTGATTGGCTACTACGAGGCGCCCGACGGCGAGAACGAAGCGCTCTTCATCGCCGACCGCATCCAGCGCTATCTGCGCGAGGCGGGCGGCAGCGAAGACCTTCCGCGCTGCGCCGTGCTGTATCGCACCAACTCGCAGTCGCGGCTGGTGGAAGAGGCGTTGCGCCGCTACCAGATCCAGTACCACATGGTGGGCGGCTTCTCCTTCTATGATCGCGCCGAGGTCAAGGACATCCTCAGCTACATGAAGCTGGCGCTAAATCCGCACGACTCCGTGGCCCTGAGTCGCGTGGTGAATTCGCCTGCGCGCGGCATCGGCAAGACGACGATGGAGACGCTGGAGCGCATTGCCCTGACCACGGGCGTCAGCACCTGGGATGCGATTGCGCGCGCGACGGAAGACCGGCTGCTGCCGGCACGCGCGCTGGTGGCGCTGGGCAACTTCCGCCGCCTGATCCAGGACGCGCGGGGCATGCTGGGGCCGGACTTCGCCGAGCGGCTCTCCGCGGAACTTGCGGCAGAAGCTGCGCCGGAGAGCGAAGCGGACGATGCGGCCGGCGCGGAGTTCAATCCCGAGGAGTTTGCGGTGGAATCCACAGCGGAGGAGGCTGCCGCGGCGGAGCCCGACACCTCCTTCGATACCAGCTTCAACTTCGGCTTCGACTTTGGCCCCACGGAAGAGCTCTCCACGATTGCTCCGGAGAATGCCATCGACTCCGACCAGGTACACGGGATCGACTCCGCTGACTTCAATCCGTTCGCTCCCGTGGTGCTGAAGAAGTCCGCAAACACAACGCGGGAGCGTGCCGCGGAGATCCTGATGCAGAGCGACGCCGCCGCCGGCAGCGACGGGTTCCGCAAGCCGGGCGAGCCGGCCACGCTCCCCGAGCTGATCAAGTTCCTGAACGACCGCAGCGGGTACATCCGCGCGCTGGAAGAGGAGGCTACGCCGGAGGCCTTCTCCCGCATCGAGAACCTGAAGGAACTGGCCAACGCCGCGCAGGACGCGCAGGAGCGCGGCGAGACGCTAGCCGAGTTCCTGGATCATGCCGCGCTGGTCTCCGACGCGGACTCCTACTCCGCCGAGGCGCGGGTGACGCTGATGACGATGCACGCCGCCAAGGGCCTGGAGTTCCCGCTGGTCTTTGTCGCCGGGATGGAGGAGGGCCTGTTTCCCAGCGCACGCACGCTGGTGGACCCGAACGGCCTGGAAGAGGAGCGTCGACTCTGCTACGTCGGCATGACGCGCGCGATGGACACGCTGATTATGACGCGCGCCCGCTACCGCCGCCGCTACGGTGCCGATATGCCGGATGTCAGCATGCCCTCGCGCTTTCTGGAGGAGATTCCCTCGCGCCTGATGGAAGACCTGGGCAGTCCGGTGCCGCGGCCGCAGTTCTCCGGCTCGGCCTATGCCACGGCGTATCCGCAGCGCAATCGGTATGGCCAGCCGGCTGGCTCCGGCGGTGCCGACTTCGAAGCGCAGCACTACAGCTACGAGGACGAGGACCAGAGCGCCGGATCAGGCCCACAGGCTCGACCCGGTGCAAGCAAGTTCTCCACCACGCGCGTTGCTCCGGGCTCCAGGCCGGTGACCGCGGCGGGGTCGGTGGATAACATTGCGAACTTCTTTGCCGGGCGGCTTGGCGGCGCGGGCAGCAAGTTTGCCAGGCCGAAGCTGGACATTCCCGAGCCCACCGGCAAGACCGGCCTGCGCCAGGGCTCGCGGGTGCGCCACCCGAAATATGGCGAGGGAACCGTCTTTCGTCGCGAAGGCGATGGGGATGATGCCAAGATTACAGTACAATTTCAACAGCACGGCGTTAAAAAGCTGGTGGAGAAGTTCGCCCAGCTTGAAGCTCTTTAGCGATCGCCCTGTACCCTTTTTTCAGGAAAGCACACCGACACATCATGGCAGATACCTCCGCAGTCACCGACAAGCTGGAACGCAAGAAGATCAAGCGCGCCGCCCGCAAGGCCGCCCCACCCAAAGGCAAGCGCACCACTCCGCGCGGCGAGAACAAGGCCAAGATCAAGAAGGCTGCTCGCGGCAAGAGCAAGCGCTAAGCAGCACACAACTATAGCGGACGGCCCCATGATTGGCGCGGCTTCATCGCGGCCAGTCGTGGGGTTTTCCCTGTGCGCCGGAGCCTGACCGTTGTAAGGTGGTGTTAATCACCGCCACGCGCCTGGGAGCGACCCAACTTACTTGGCACGACAAATCTTCGCCACCAAGTCCATCGACAAGCTGATCACCGAGTCGGAGCGGCCGGAGAACTCGCTGCGCAAGACGCTGGGGCCGGTCTCGCTCACGGCGCTCGGCATCGGCGCGGTCATCGGCTCGGGCATCTTTACTGTCATTGGCACGGCCATCGGCGGCAACCCGGCGCAGCTTGCCAAGTGGATCGACTCGCCCGTGGTTGACCTGTTCCTGGGCTGGCTGCACCACACCAGCGGAGCAGTTGCCGGACGCCCCGGCGCGGGTCCCGCGCTGGCCCTGTCGCTGGTGCTGGTGGCCATCGTTTGCGCGCTCACCGGCCTGTGCTATGCGGAACTCGCCAGCATGATCCCCATTGCCGGCTCCGCCTACACCTACACCTATGCCACCATGGGCGAGCTCATCGCCTGGATCATCGGTTGGGACCTGATCCTGGAGTACGCCTTCTCCAACATGAGCGTCAGCGTAGGCTTTGCCGCGCATGTTGTCGACCTGCTGGACTGGATGGGCTTCCACCCCAATCCCAAATGGCTCTCGCCGGCCTTCCTGCCGCAGGGTCTGCAGGACCTGGCCGGCAACGACATCTACAAGCCCGGCTGGCACGCCGGATTCGACATTCCCGCCTTCCTGGTGGTGCTGCTGCTGACGGTGGTGCTGGTGCGCGGCATCCGCGAGTCGGCGCGCACCAACAACATCATGGTGCTGATCAAGATCGCCGCAATCCTGCTGTTCATCAGCTTCGGCGCTGCTTTTATCCACCCGGAGAACTACCACCCCTTCGCGCCCAACGGCTGGACCGGCGTGCTGGCCGGCGGCTCTATCATCTTCTTCACCTACATTGGATTCGACTCCGTCTCCACCGCCAGCGAGGAGTGCCGCAATCCGCGCCGCGATGTGCCTATCGGCATCGTCGCTACGCTCATTGTTTGCACCATCCTCTACGTCGGCGTCGCCATTGTGCTGACCGGCATTGTGCCGTGGAAGTCCGTGGTGGGCGACGGTGCGCCAGTGGTGAATGCGCTCAAACGCGTGTCGCTGCTGCCCGGCGGGCATCGGCTGCATTTCGTTCGCCTCGGTGTGCTGATCGGCGCGCTGGTGGGCATGGTGTCGTCCATCCTGGTGTTCCAGCTCGGCCAGGCGCGCGTGTGGTTCGCCATGTCGCGCGACGGGCTGCTGCCCGCCGTATTCAGCGGCATTCATCCGCGCTACCGCACGCCCGCCTTTGCCACGTGGGTCGCGGGCATCCTGGTCGCCATCCCGTCCGGCCTCTTCGATGTGGGCACGCTGGCGGAGATGTCGAACATCGGCACGCTGTTCGCGTTTGTGCTGGTGTCGGCCGGCGTCATCATCCTGCGCTACAAAGACCCCGGGCGCCACCGCGGCTTCCGCGTGCCGTTCGGCCCTGTCATTCCGATTCTCAGCGTGCTATGTTGCATTCTGCTGATGGCCGGCCTGCCCGCGCGCACATGGATTCGCTTCTTCGTCTGGCTCATCATCGGACTGTTTGTCTATGTCTTTTACAGCCGCAAACGCAGCGAGTTCTATCAGAAATGATCAGAACCGCTGGCGGATAATGGCAAGTGAGAAAGAGGGAAAATGCGATCGCAAATTCGGCTCTGGAATGTAAAGGATGGACAATTAAAGCAACTACCGCAGGGAAGCTTCTCCGAGAACCATAAGGAGAAAGACCTTGAGACTTGGGTGGAACAGGATCCTTCCCTCCTTGGCCGCGAGCTGACGATCATCGGAAGGCAGGTCTTCATACCGAATGCAGGCCCCCTCGACCTCCTAGCGGTGGATGAAGATGGCCGGCTTGTCGTGGTGGAATTCAAGCGAGACATCACAACCAGAGAAGCAATTGCACAGATTCTTGATTACGCGTCATCGCTAAGGCGAATGGTTCCAGAACAACTCGCGCTCTTGTCGAATATCGACGCCACCAAGATAGTCGAAGTGACCGAATTCGATCCGGCAATGATCCTAGTCGCCGCGGACGTGGACGAAAAGGCCGAGCGAATCGTCGAGTACCTTGCGAGCAAGGCCCAGCTTTCCATAGAGGTTGTGACCTTCACCTATGTCCCATTGTCGAGCGGCGAGGAAATCCTCGCTCGCTCCGTACTTGTACCAGAAACTCCGCCGGCGACAAGGCAGGCGACAAATCAAGTGGCCCTCCCAGAGTTGCTTCAAGTCGCATCCAGAAGAAAAGTCGAAGGCTTGGTGGAGCTTTTTCGTAAGGTCGAGAGCCTAGGCTGGTGGCCGGAGTCACTGAATAGAAACGGGGGAACTCTCCGCTATTGGGTCATCACACCAGACAGCAAGAACAAAGTGCTATTCGGAATGAACATCGGCGGCGAAAAACTTGGTAGCCCGGAAGGCAGCCTGGACCTCTGGCTCAACCCAGACACTGTCGCCGAATACAGTGGGATATCTCTCGATACAACCTGGGATGAGCTAGAAGTGTTCCCGGTCATCAAAAAATCAAACACGAAGATATATATCCGGGTCGCAGACGAACAGATCGCGTCCAAACTATATGCTCTCTTCGCAAAGTGGAAATCGACCGGGGAGCAGGCTACAGGCGTCTAGCCTAGCCGTTCCGCAAGAAGAAGAAAAAGACAACGCAATCAGAGCCATCAGTGTTATGGCCACTACCTTCCTCACAGCCGAATGGCGCAAGCTCATCATGGCGCAGTATGCGGTCGCCCCGGCCACGCTCGCGCCCTGGCTTCCGCGCGGCGTCGAACTCGACCTCTTCCAGAACCGCTGCTACGTCTCACTCGTCGGATTCCTCTTCGACCGTGTCCGCGTGCTCGGCCTGCCCATCCCCTTCCACACGCGCTTTGAAGAGGTGAACCTGCGCTTCTACGTCGCGCGCACAGAGCCGGATGGCACTCGCAGGCGCGGCGTGGTCTTCATCCGCGAGTTCGTTCCGAAAACTGCCATTACCGTTATCGCCAACTCGCTGTACGAGGAGCCGTACGCTACGCTGTCCATGCGGCAGAGCATCGCATCCACGCCAAGCGCGCTGGCCGTCAGCTATAGCTGGCGCCACAGCAATACCTGGCACTCGCTCACCGTCGAAGCCGATCCCGTGCCACAGCCCATCGTCCTCGGCAGCGAAGAGGAGTTCATCACCGAGCACTATTGGGGCTACACCAAACGCAGCCGCGGCAACACCTCCGAGTACGGAGTCCAGCACCCGCGCTGGCAGGTCTATCCCATCCAAAACTTCACCGTCCAGGCGGACTTCGCCGCGCTCTATGGTCCGGCCTTCGCATCGCTGAACGCCCGCCCGCCGGACAGTATGCTGCTCGCGGAGGGCTCCGCCGTCAGCGTCTCCACCGGCGCACGCCTGCCCTGAGCGGCCTCACATCGTAAACACGATCCGCCGTGCGGTGGCTACACCTTCCGAATCGGTCCCGAATACCGGGCCACGTTCGCGTCGGACGTGAGCAGCAGTATTCCCTCCACAGTTGCTTGCGCTACAAGCATGCGATCGAAGGGATCTTTATGCAGCTTCGGCAGGGATGCAGCTACCAATCCATGCTCGCTGGTAATCGGAACTTCGCGGTATCCATTGTCCAACAGTCCGCGCCGCAGAAGCTGGGGGGATACGCTGAAGTCCTCGCGTCCGAGCGAATATTTGATTGCAACCTCCCAGATGCTGGCGGCACTGAACAAGGGCTCATTCAAGGGGTCTTCCAAAAGCAGGCGGCCTTTCTTCGAGAGCTTCGCCGGCTCCACGGCCAACCATAACAACAAGTGAGTATCGATCAGCAGCTTCATTCTGCCTCGTAGAACATTTGCTCAATCTCGGAATGGCCCATCATGTCAAAGTCCTTGGGAATCCTGCCCTGGCCCTGGAGAAATCCGAGGCGGCGCTTGGCGACCGGTGCATCGACCGCCACGACCTTCACCATCGGCTTCCCTGCTTTGGCAATCAAAAACGATTCGCCGGCCGCCGCCTTCTCTATCAAGCGGGAGAGTTGCGTCTTCGCCTCATGAATGTTGACTGTCTCCACTGTTTGCACCTCAGCAAGACTTAGTTTATCAGACTTAGTCCGGTCCGGTGAGGATGAATCACATCGTAAACACGATCCTGCGGCCGCTGGGCGGTGAGCAGTTCCACATCCCCGCTACATTCTTCAGCGCCACCGCCTGCGCGTCGATCTTCAGTCCCGCACCCCTGGCCTGCGCGTCGAACATGGCCTTCAGGGCTTCCACAATTGCAGCGGCAGACAGGCTGCCCAGGCCGCTGCCCATCAGCTCTACGCCGGAGCTGCGCAGCAAGTCCGCCTGGAGCGGGATCGCGCCTCCGCTGATGGATCCGATCTGCACGTACCGAATCCTGTGCTCGCCCTGCGGAGAGCCATGCCCCTTCACCGCCTCTAGAATCGCCTCTGCCGACGGCCCCCAGAGGTAGTCCAGCACCACATCGACGCCCTCCAACGCCTTGCGAAGCGCGTCCGCCAGCGCCTGCTCCGATTGCCGCAGCGAGATCGTCTCGTCGGCACCGAGCCCTTGCAGCGCCTCCAGCACCGAAGGCTCACGCCCGGTCGCAATCACCCGTTGCGCACCCAGGACCTTCGCCACCTGGATCGCCTGCTGGCCGGCGACTCCGGTCGCGCCATTTACCAGCACCGATTCGCCCGGCTGCAAGCGCGCGCGGCCCAGCAGTGCTCCCCACGACGCCAGCCCCGGATTGCCCAGCGCTGCCGCCGTCACATCGTCCACCGGGTCCGGCAGCAGGATCGTCCGGCTGGACGCAGCGACGCTCCACTCCGCCATTGCGCCGAACGGTGCGGGCGGGCCAAAGAAGTACGCGCGGCGGCCGTCCGGCAGCGTGCCCACGCCGTCATAGCCAGGCACAAACGGCAGTTCTCCGCCGGCGCTGTAATGGGTGCCGCCGGCCTGCGCCTTGACCAGGTTGCTCAGCGCCGCCGCACGCACCTTGACCAGCACCTCGTCCGCACCCGCCACCGGTTCGCGAAAGGTGGCGTAGCGCGGCGGATTTCCGAAGCTTTCCACAACCGCAGCGTTCATCGTGCGCTCCCTCCCTGCTGAGCCCATAGGATGCCGCGGCCCGCCATTCGAGGATACTATCCGCTCCAAATCGGGCTGGAACCATGTTTGGTACACGATATCCACGAGTTTTTGATGAACAGCGCGTAAACCCCCTTGTATGACGGGCGCGCGCGCCGCATACTCGCATCAGAAACATTGAACGAGCATTGCACGGTTCCTGTCGAGACCAATACGTGACCCGATACAGCCGTCAAGACGTGCTTCGAATCCTGCATCTGCGAGCCCGCCAGCTTACGGCATGGGAGCAGGCCGGGCTGATTCCCCCCAACGAACAGTATTCCTTTGAGGACCTGGCCCAGTTGCGCACCCTGCGCACGCTGCGGGCGACGCGTATCACTGCCAAAAACATTCGCGAGTCCGTGGAGGCCATGCGCAAGGCCGCCGGCATGGGTAATCCGCTGATCGAGGCCAGTGCCGTCGGCCACGGCTCCCGGCTGGCCTTCCGCCACAGCGGCGCGCTGGTGGAGCCGCTGACCCAGCAGCTCGCCTTTGACTTCGACGCAGCGCCGGCGCGCCAGCTCAGCATCGTCGGCTCTGCCGCGTGGCCGGCTCACCATCCCGATCTGCAGGAGATGTTCCAGCGCGCCGTCCAGTTGGAAGAAGATCCCGCGACCATCCCTCAGGCGGCGGAGATGTATCGCAAGATCCTGACGCTGCGGCCGGGCTATGCGGCAGCCGCCATCAATCTGGGCACCATCCACTACAACCTGCGCGAGTTCGCGATGGCAGAGCAACTGTACCGCCGTGCCACCGAGGCCGACCCGGAATACGCTTTGGCCTTCTTCGATCTGGGCAACGTGCTGGACGAGGTGAAGCGGCTGCAGGATGCCATCGCGGCCTACCAGCGGGCGATTGCGCTGGTGCCGCACTACGCCGATGCACACTACAACCTGGCGCTGGCCTACGAACGGCAGGGCCACCGCCGCCGCGCTCTGCGCCACTGGCTCACGTACGTGCGGCTGGACCCCGTGGGCCCATGGGCCAACCACGCCAAAGCGCAGGCCAAGAAGATCCTGAGCACGGAACGGCTCTCCATCGTGAGCCGCAGCGGGCGGCTGGTGCAGGCCGGGTAGACCAGGCAGGCCTGGCGCTGGCGCGGAATCTCCCCAGGCGAGCGAAAAATAGTTGTGCCGGCTGCGTTCCCGTGTTCTCATCGACGTGTTCCGAAATCGCTAAATTCTGTGCCGGCCAACCCACGCCGCAAGGAGCAAAACGATGTTGTATCACGTCAGTCGCAATGGACAGAACTACGGCCCCTACACCCTGGAAGACCTGCAGCGCTACGTCGCATCCGGCAATGTGCTGCCGACGGACATGGCCAAGACCGATGAGATGCCCGATTGGGTGCCCGTCTCCCAGGTGCTCAACATCGCGCCTGCGGCTGTGGCCGTCGCGCCAGTCGCAGCCTACCCGGTCGCGGCGCCTGCATACGCGCCCACCGCCGTCCTGTATCCCGATCCGCCCAACCTGCACTGGGCGCTGGTGCTGGTGATCGCCATATTTACCTGCGGCATTTTCAGTTTTGTATGGATGTTTGTGCAGGCGTCGTGGATGCGCAAAGTAAACCCGAGCAGCAAGGCCCTGACCTACTACATCGGTGCGACCATACTGTACCTCATCACGATGGGCGCACAACTGGCAACCGTGTTTGGGGCCAGAAGCGGAACGGCTGTCGGCAGTAGCTCGGTTGTCTACCTTGTGTGCGGGTTGGCCTACTTCGTTCTGTTCATGATGGCCATCTTCACCATGCGCTCCGACATCGAGGCGCACTTCAACGGACCGGAACCCGTCGGCCTGCATCTGAGCGGGGTCATGACCTTCTTCTTCAACGTCCTCTACTTCCAGTACCACTTCACCCGCATCAACGAGATGAAGAAGATGGCCCGCATGGGCGGCGCGCGAATCTAATGCGCTCAACGGAGAACGTCTGTGGTGCCAGGTTGCGCCGCAGAAGAATCCTGGCCCACGCACTGCTTGGGGCGTCCTTGCTGCTGTGTGCCGCGCTGTTGCTGGACCCACCGTCGCAGACCAGTCTCTATCCGCTCTGCCCTATCCATCGGTACTTGGGAATCCTTTGCCCCGGGTGCGGCGCTACCCGGGCGCTCGCCGCCTTGCTGCGCGGGCATCTAGCGGCGGCATGGCGCCTGAATGCGCTCTTCGTGCTGCTGCTGCCTGCCGGCGTGGTGGGTGCCGTCGAAAGCTATCGCCGGGCACTCCGTTCGGAGACGTTCTGCTGGCCACAGCCGCCCCCTGCAGCGCTGTACGCAACCATCACCGCTGCCGCGGTCTTCGCCGTCGTGCGCAACCTGCCTTAAGCGACCGCGTCTGAGCAAATTTCCTGACGACGTGCAGACGCTCGATGTGTCGGGCCTTCAGCCCTTCGGGGTTTCGGGGGTCACCAACCTAGGCCTTCGGCCTAGGCTGGTATATGCCGCGCTTTCAGCGCTTACAACGGCTGGTATGTGTCGTACCTTCGGCCCTGTCGCCTACGACAGCTGGCATATGTCGGGCCTTCGGCCCTGTGAAGACGATCTGCACATCTATGGGAACCTGCTCTAATTTCCTGCTGAGTCGTCTGCGGTTGGATTATGCCACGTCTCGCCTTGTCCCAGCAGCGTATTCGCCTCTTTCGGGCCCCAGGTGCCGCGCTTGTAGGGGCGGCTGCGGTGGTGCTTTTTGAGCACCGGGTCCACTACCGCCCACGCTGCCTCCACCGCATCCTCGCGTGTGAACAGGGCGCCGTCGCCGTTCATGGCATCGCTCAGCAGCCGCTCGTACGGAGGCTCCTGCCCGGAGAGGTTCTCGCACAGGAACAGTTCTTCCTGTTCGCCGATGTACTCCTTACCCGGCAACTTGACCCGCGCCGCCAGCGCGATGGACGCATTCGGCGAGCAGCGAAAGCGCAGGTAATTCGCGCGGCCATGCCTGGGCTGCGAGTCCTCAAACAGCCGCTGCGGCGAGGGCTTGAGCTGCACCAGTACCTCGGTCGCCGTGATCGGCAGATACTTGCCCGAGCGCAGATAGAACGGAACTCCCGACCAGCGCCAGGAGTCAATGAACAGTCGCACCGCGCAGAACGTCTCGACATCGGAGTTCTTTGCGACATCTTTTTCTTCGCGGTAGCCGGCATACTGGCCGCGCACCAGGTCGTCGGCCGTTAGCGCGCGCATGGCCTCAAAGACCTTGGCCTTCTCCACCTGCACGGCGCCATAGTTGCGCGTGGCCGGCGGCTCCATGGCCAGCAAGGCTGCGATCTGGAAGAGGTGGTTCTCCACCACGTCGCGCAGGCAGCCCGCCGTCTCGTAAAACGCGCCGCGGTTCTTGATGCCGAAGTTCTCGGCCATCGTGATCTGCACGCTCTCTACATAATTGCGGTTCCAGATCGGCTCCAGAAAGGAGTTCGCAAACCGGAAGTAGAGGATGTTCATGATCGCTTCCTTCCCCAGGAAGTGATCGATGCGGAAGATCGAATCCTCAGGAAACGCCGACCGCGCCACCCGGTTGAGGGCCTTCGCCGACGCCAGGTCCCGGCCAAACGGCTTCTCCACAATCACCCGCGCGTCCTTGGCCAGACCTGCCTTGTTCAGGTTCTCGATCACGGTCGCAAACATCGACGGTGGGATGGCCAGGTAGTGCGCCGGCCGCCGCGCCTTGCCCAGCGCCTCCCGGATTCCTGCAAACGTCTCTGCGGAGTTGTAGTCGCCGCTCACATAGCTGAACCCGTCCAGCAGTTTTTTCAGCGCGTGCTTGTCGTCGACTCCGCCCGCCCGCTCGATGCTGTCCGTAATGCGCCGGTGCAGGCGCTCCATGCTCCATTTGGGGAACGCGACGCCGATCACCGGCACCGTCAGCTCTCCGCGCTTCACCATCGCATACAGCGCCGGGAAAATCTGTTTGTGGGCAAGATCTCCTGTGACACCGAATACTACCAGCGCGTCTGATTGCTTGAGGGCCATCAGGCACTCCCCTTTTCTGTCGCGGATTTCTCCAAATGCCCGCCAAACTGGTAGCGCAGCGCGGAGAGCAGCTTGTCCGCGAACGCATCCTCGCCGCGCGAGCTGAATCGCTCGTACAGCGCGGCGCTCAGCACCGGCGCCGGCACGCTTTCGTCGATGGCTGCGCGAATCGTCCAGCGTCCTTCGCCGGAATCGGACACGTGCCCGGAAAAATTATCCAGATCGTGGCTATCGACCAGGGCCCGCGCCGCCAGGTCCAGCAGCCACGAGGCAACTACGCTGCCGCGCCGCCAGACCTCCGCAATGTCCGCGAGATTCAGATCGTACTGGTAATACTCCGGGCGACGGAGGGGTGTCGTCTCCGCGTCGACCGCGTCCTTGCGCTTGCCCACGTTGGCATTGCGCAGGATATTCAGGCCTTCGGCATAGGCCGCCATCATGCCGTACTCGATGCCGTTATGCACCATCTTCACCATGTGGCCCGCGCCGCTGGGACCGCAGTGCAGGTAGCCCTGTTCCGACGTGCCGCCCATCTTCTCGCGTCCCGGCGTACGCGCGATATCGCCGATGCCCGGCGCCAGGCTCCTGAAGATCGGGTCGAGCCGCTGGACCACGGCATCCTCCCCGCCGATCATCAAGCAGTAGCCACGGTCCGCGCCCCACACGCCACCGCTGGTGCCCGCGTCCACGTAGTGGATGCCGTCCTTCTTTAGCTCGCCGGCGCGGCGAATGTCGTCGTGATAATACGAATTTCCGCCGTCAATGATCACGTCGTCCGACTCGAGCAGCGGAACCAGCTTCTCCAGCGTCTCGTCGACCACGCCCGCCGGGACCATCAGCCAGATCGTGCGCGGCTTCTGCATCTTGCCCGCCAGCTCCGCCAGCGACGCCGCACCAGCGGCACCCTGTTTGACAGAGGCCTGCACTGCGTCGGCAGACATGTCGTACACCACGCAGGTGTGGCCCGCCTTCATCAGGCGCTGCACCATGCTCGCGCCCATCCTGCCCAGACCTATCATGCCAAGTTCCATCGTTGTCCCCTCGCTTCACTCAGATGCACGGCACCCCTGCAACGGTCCATGGCCCTGGCCCTGGATGTAAATTTATCCCACTTGCGCGAAAGGCGATTACGCCGTCTCGCCCAGATCGTCAAGGGACGAGCCGGAGCCAAACCCTGCGCCGCTGTACTCCCGCGGCCACCATAGCTCAAATTGGGTCCCCTCGCCCGGCGACGACTCCACCCGAATGGTGCCGCCATACTTCACCAGAATGTGCTTCACCGTCCACAATCCCATGCCGTTGCCCTGCTCGCCCTTGGTCGTCGTCCCGAACTGAAACAGCGTGGGCAGAACGGCCGGGTCGATGCCGTGCCCCTGATCTGTGACCACGATCTCTACTCCGGAAGCTGCCCCGCTCAGCGACACCCGAACCATTCCCCGGGAGTGCGCCGCCGCCTCGCAGGCATTGCGCACCAGGTTCAGGATCACCTGACGGACTTCGCCGGGAAACGCCTGGACCGTGACATCGCCCGCGGTTTCGGTCTCCAGCACGACGCCTGAATTGCGGATCAGGGCATCCAGCAGAAAGCGAACCGACTCCACCACCTTCACGATGTTCACCGGCTCCGGCTGAGCGCCCTTGCGGAAGAATGAGAGTGTGGAACGAGAGAGCTCGGTGACGCGGGCGACCTCATCCGAAGCTGCCTGCGTCCACTTTGCTACCTCTGGCGAGATGCCCTCCGAGTTGCGGATCAGGTACAGCAGGTTCTGAATCGCCTCCAGGGGGTTGTTGATCTCGTGCGCCAGAACGGTGGACATCCGGCTCCAGTCTTCCAGCTTCTGCGCGGCCAGCAGACTCTCCTTCATCTGCCTCGATTCCAGCTCACTGCTGCTGAGGCGAGCCGCATAGTCGTTGACGCCAAAGACGATGGCCGACGCCCTGCGGATGAACATGATGGCGACGTAGGCCGAGAGGAAGGCTGTGACGATGTTGGTGCCCGCATCGATCCAGAACACCGGAATCCATGTGGTGACCACTTCCATCAGGTGGGTCGATCCGCAGGCCACAATGAACAGGGCAAAGCCGGTGAGGAAATAGGCCCAGTCGCGCGCGATGACGCGGCGCGTCCGGTGCGCCAGCAGCAGCAACGTCAGGCAGATTGTGACGTAGCTCAGAAAGGTGATCGCATTGGCGAACACCATGGTCCAAATCAGCCGCGGCGCGGCGGCCCAGCAAACCGCATGCGGCATGAGCGAAACGTGATCAAACATCGATTCGGACACCTTACGAGCGGTCTGAAAGTTTCGCAAGCCAGTATAAAAGGTGACTGGCAAACGGGTCTACCGTCCGGTCCGCGTCACCCTTCGCCGAGCATGCCCACCTTCTCGCAGAATTTAGCTTTCGAAGCTGAGACGCAAAAAGGGCCCGGGCGTGTTGCCCGGACCCTGTCCAGAAATCGAAGTCCGGTGTAGGGTGCGCAGCACATCGAGCCCGGGCTGTCGCCCGGGCTCGATGTGCTGCGGAGTTGACTCAGGCTTATGCCTTGTTCTCCTCCACTGCTACGGCCTTGGCCTGGGCTACAGTCCAGTCGGTGGCGCCGACTTTGAACCGCCCGAACCGGCGAACCGAGATATTCTCGCCGAGCTTTGCGACCTTGGTGGCGATGATCTGCTTGATGGTCTGCGTCTGGTCCTTGATGAACGGTTGGTCCAGCAGGCAGAACTCCTCGTAGAACTTGCCCAGCTTGCCCTCGAGCATCTTCTCCACGATGGCGGGCGGCTTGCCGGAGGCGATGGCCTGCGAGCGATAGATGTCCTTCTCGCGCTCCAGGTCGGCTTCCGTCACTTCCTCGCGGCTCACAAAGCGTGGATCGGTCGCCGCAATGTGCATGGCAACGTCGCGCAGCAGTTCCTGGAAGTCGTCCGTCCGTGCCACGAAGTCGGACTCGCAGTTCAGTTCCACCAGCACGCCGATCTTGCCGCCGGCATGGATGTACGTGCCTACTGCGCCCTCGTTGGTGGTACGGCTGGCCTTCTTGGCCGCGGACGCCATACCGCGCTTGCGCAGTACCACAAACGCCGCCTCCATCTCGCCGTTGGCCTCCTGCAGCGCCTTCAGGCAGTCGCCCATGGGCGCCCCCGACTTCTCGCGGAGTTCCTTCACCTGCTTTGCATCAATCTTCACAGTCGCCTCGGTGGTCATTGGTCATCTTCTCCTGGTCCTGCGGCGCTCTCAGCTGCTTGCAGCCTACGCGCCGATGGTTTCGTCGTGATGTCTTTACGCAGAAAGAGCGTGGAGCCGATTTCGCCGGTCTCCACGCTCTCGTATTGAGAAATATGGAGTCTTAGGCGCCGGTCGCGGCGTGGGCCGGTTCGGGCTCCGCCTCTTCCTCGGTGGCGGCCACGGGAGCCTTGCGAATATTGCCGCCAAGCACCGCTTCCAGATCGACATTGTCGTCGTCCACCACTTCTGCTGCCGCAAGGATGGGTTCGCCGGCTTCGTCCGCCGCTGCTTCGCCTTCTTCGCCCACATACTCCGGAGCAACCTCAGCCTGCTGCACGTCCGCAACCTCGGTGGCGAACGCCTTCTCGGAGACCATCTGCACGCCTTCGGCTGCAGAGTCTGCAATCTTCGTCGTGAACAGGCGGATCGCGCGCAGCGCATCGTCGTTGCCGGGGATCACGTAGTTCACCAGCGTGGGATCGCAGTTCGTGTCGACCACGGCGACCACCGGAATGCCCAGCTTGTGCGCCTCGGCCACCGCAATGGCCTCGTTGTTCGAATCCACCACAAACAGCGCATCGGGCAGCCGCTTCATGCTCTTGATACCGGAGAGATTGGTCGACAGATGCTTGCGCTCGCGCTCCAGCTTGATGACTTCCTTCTTGGTCAGCAGCTCATACCGGCCGTCGGTGGACATATCGTCCAGCTCCTGCAGCCGCTTCACGGACTTCTGCACCGTCACCCAGTTGGTCAGCAACCCGCCCAGCCAGCGGCTGTTGATGTACGGCATGCCGCAGCGCTTCGCCTCTTCGGCAATCGCGTCCTGCGCCTGGCGCTTGGTGCCCACAAACAGGATCAGCTTGCCCGCAGAGGTCAGCTCGGTGACGAACTTCGACGCTTCCTTGAACATCTTGAGCGTCTTCTGTAGGTCGATGATGTAGATCCCGTTGCGCTCGCCGAAGATGTATTCCTTCATGCGTGGGTTCCAGCGCTTGGTCTGATGACCGAAGTGGACACCCGCTTCGAGCAGTTCCTTCATAGTGATGTTTGCCATTCAAGCTCCTTAGTTAAGACAGCCAGTGCCGTTCGGTGAAGAGCCGGGCCACTGATGCCTGGATTTATCCCTCGTAAGGGAGATTTAACTCCGTGCCCCGAAGCGTCTCCGCTCCGGGGTTGCTGCGAAAAACCAGTTGCCAGCTTCTAGCTCTTAGCCGTTAGTCGGAAGCTAATGGCTAAGAGCTGTCCTACTAGCGCTTGGAGAACTGGAAGCGTGCGCGAGCGCCCTTCTGCCCGTACTTCTTGCGTTCCTTGCCACGCGAATCGCGCGTAACCAGGCCTTCGGCCTTGAGCGTCTTGCGCAGCTCCGGGTTGAACTCCATCAGCGCGCGCGCAATGCCGAGCTTGACCGCGTCGGCCTGGCCCATGACGCCGCCGCCACGCACCGTGGTGATGACGTCGAAGGTCTCCTCGATGCCGGCGATGCCCAGCGACCGCTTGGCCGCAGCCCGCTGCTGCGCCGTCACAAAGTACACGTCGCATTCCTTCTTGTTCACCGTGAACTTGCCGCTGCCGGGACGCAGAAACACGCGCGCAATCGACGACTTGCGCCGCCCGGTTCCGTAGTATTGAACTAAATCCGCCATGATGCTCCTTCGATCGTATGTGCCGGGCCTTGGCCCCTGATATTCGCGTGGACCGAAGTCCACAACCTGAACCTAGCCTTCGAGCTCGTCCTTGTGGTGCGGCCTGGGCGCGTTGGAGGCATGAAATTCGAGTGCCACCGGCTGCTGCGCCAGATGCGGGTGATGCGGTCCCTTGTACACCTTCAGCTTGGTCCCCATCTGCCGGCCCATCTTGTTCTTCGGCAGCATGCCCTTGATCGATTGCTCCACAATCGCCTCCGGGCGCCGCGCCAGCAGCTTGACGAACGACTCTTCGCGCAGTCCGCCGGGGAAGCCGGTGTAGCGGCGATAGAGCTTGGAGTCCGACTTCATGCCGGTCAGCACAATCTTTTCGCAGTTCACCACGATTACGTGGTCGCCCATATCGATGTAGGGCGTGTACAGCACGTTGTTCTTGCCGGCCAGGATGGACGCTGCCTGCGTCGACAACCGGCCCAGCGTCTTGCCGGCCGCATCCAGCACAAACCACTTGCGCTGAATGTCTTTGCCGCTCGGAATGGTGGTGGTGTTGTTCATAATGCTCGCTGACTCCCTGCTTCTGCCGTCTTCCCTCTCAGCCCGGCGTGGTACGGAAGAGATGACTGTGTGCTGCGTTGAACTGCCATGCATGCCGCCAAAAACCACGGCGGAATGCGAATCCTGGTTATCCCAGGGCGAAAACGTCGCCCCAGGCGAAACGTTGCCCCAGGCGAAACGGCACGGCGAAGGTCAGGGATAGAGCCCCACAAGGGCTCCCTGCTCAAACGCGGAAAGACCGGACCGCCTGGAAGTCGCACATTGCCTGGTAAGTGGGTGTTTCAGGGCGGCCGGCTTACGGACTGCTCCCGGTGAATCCACCACGGTTGTCCCATCCTGCTGCACGATCCAAGGCATAAACTGCCGCAGACGTGCAGACGCGGGACTGCGCGAGCTTTCAGAATATCCCAGCGACCCAGCGAAGTCAACGCGGAATACGCACGAAACGCAGCCCCGGCTAGTCTTTCAGAGGCGGCACGACCGGGGGCGCTTCGGCCTTGATTCGCGGTCGGGGCGGAGTGCCCAGGTACCGCCGCCGCCCACGCCCGTGCGACCGGCCCGGCAAAGGCACCGCATCCAGCCGGTACAGGATCAGCAGGTTGCGCTCCGGGTCGTCGAATGCCGGCAGTGTGGCCACCCGCACCAGCCGGTACATCGGCGACAGCGCGTCCATCTTGTCATCCTCCACGTCGTTCCAGGTGGCAAACCACCCTGGCTTGTACGTGGCCACGCGGTCCGGCAGCGTCATCGTGCCGAAGTCGTCGCAGATGGACGGCAACCCCGTCATCAGGGAGATGTCCGACCCGCTGATCGACATCACCAGACGCGAGTGGCCGATCCCGCCCTTCGCCTTCGACTCGTCGTACTCCCGCTGCACCTCGTCGTGTATACGGTTCGCCGCGGATAAAAATGTGTACTCCGGGTGGCTGACAAAGCGGATCATCTGCCAGCCGCCGTGGATGGCCGCAAATGCGACGGCCACTCCGCCAACCATCGCCATTGTTCGCAGCAGACCCATGCCAAACCCGGTGCGGAGAAATGCGATGCCCAGGGAATTGGAATTGATCGCACCGGCCAGCACCGCATCGAACGCAATCGCCACCAGCAGCGTCAGCGGCACGGCAATCACCAGGTAATATCGCGGCTGCAAGTTATCGTGGTACGCCAGGAAAGCAGTGTAGCCAACCACCCACAGCAGCAGCGCCATGGTGAGCGGAGCGCCGCGCAGGCGTGTCGCGCACAGCACCGCCGCGGAACCAACGGCCGCTAGAAGCGCCAGCACATACAGCGTCATGCCCATCCACGATCCGTCGGTCACCGTGTCCTGCAAGACTGGCCACAGCGTGGGCAGGGTCACCCCGGTGTACCCGTTTGCGCTGAACAGATAGCGATAATCCACCAGATAGTGCGGCCGGATCACTAGAACGAAGTATGCAATCCACACCACACCGCAGACTCCGCACGCGATAGCGGCAACGCGCAGAAATTGCTTGAGCCGATACCCACTTGCAGCCCAAAGCATCCAGAAGATGGCGGGGAACAGAAAGACCGCCGTCGTCTTGGTCAGCACCATGGCTGGCAGAAGCAGCCCCAGCGCCACCGCCCAGGCCGCGGGCCGCAGGTTCCGCCGGGTATGCAGCGACTCTCGCCAGGGGGCGTCGCTCCATGGCACCGCCCCCGCCGTGGAGGCTGTCCACAGCGCGGTGAGCATGAGCAGGATGAGCAACGGCTCCAGGATGGCCAGCCGCATAAACACGAAGCAGAAGGGACTGACCGCCAGCAGCAGCACACCCATAGCGGGGGCCAGGTTGCGGTGCTGCGAGACATTTGGCCAACGCCGGATAAGCCCATAGGTGCATACCAGGCACAGGCCAAAGACCGCCACCGTGAGCGCCCGCGCCGCCACCAGGCTCACCCCGGTTACGCGGAACAAGGCTGCCTCCACCAACGGCCACATGGGGAGTGCCGCCGCGGGATTGAAGTCCCCAGGTACATTCCAATGCCCCAGTTGGTAGTGCCGGATCGCCGCGTCGCCGTACCAGCCCTCGTCCGTGTACTTGGCCCAGTCCATCCAGAACGAGTGGTTCGGGAAGTCGGCCCGCAGATGGACAAAGTGCAGCGCAAAAAATACCGCTGCCACCAGCAACAATGCCACTTCCACACCAGTTTCCAGGCGCGCTCGTCTCTCCGTAGAAAACGGGGACGCTGCAGCCATCGGCTTGTGAAGAGTGGCACTGGGGTTCATCGGCGTCGCTGGAAATCAGTCCAGAGGGATGAAAAGCGGAATCTTAAGATTCTACGCTGTACCCCTCGCCGGAGCTCCCGCCACCGTCCCATCTCCTGTACCTACGCGGCGCTGGCCTGCACGTCGACCGTACCGGGCAGCGGCACCGCGGTGCCGTCCTCGTTCACCTCTTTGCTATCCACAAAGAAGTATTGCAGCGCCGCATTGCCAAATGATGTCGTGATGGCAACGTCCGCCGCATCCCGCCCGGTCGCCATCAGCACCCGCCCTGGACGCGCTTCGTTGTGGCGCGCATCCATGGTATGCCAGCGTCCGTCCAGCCACACCTCGTACCATGCGCTGAAATCCCCCGCGCCCGTATTCTGCCAGCGAATGTCGCCGAGGTAGCCGGTGACGTAGCGCGCAGGAATATTCTGGCAACGCGACAGCGTCACCGCCAGATGCTGGAAGTCGCGGCATACGCCCACCCGCTCCGTAAATACGTCCATCGCGGTTTTGGTGGGGCGAGCCGTGCTGTAGTCGAACCGCACCTTCTCGTGCACCCAGTCGCGGATGGCCGCTGCACGCTCCCAGCCAGGCTTCATCCATCCAAACAGATCGTGCGCGATGGGAACAAAGCGATCTACCTCGCAGTACCGGCTGGGCAACAAGAAGCGCAACACCTCATTGGGCAGGTCCTGCACCAGCGCCTGCTCTGCATTGACGTTCACCGGCTCCGGCATTCCATCCACATCGATGGTGGAGGTTCCGCTCAGCCGCAGAAGTCCCGCCGGCGCAATGAATCGCGAGCAACGATTGCCAAAGCTATCCCTGTACTCGCTGGTTCCCAGCAGTTGGCCAAAGCCCGGCGCTACGCCATACGGCAAGTGCTCCAGCACCAGTATGTTGCCGGTGCGCACATGCCGCTCCAGCGACGGATGCAGATGGAGCAAGGCCACCATGGCCGTCGCCTGCGGAAGTTGAAACTGAATATCGAATTCTGACTTGATGAGCATCCCACAATCCTCGTTCCTGAAAAGTTCTACCCGGTGAGATGCAAGTGTGGCGAAAGGTACTGTCTGCCATGCTTCTGTTGGAGACGCTGCGCCGCAAAGTCCATACCAAAGTCATCGAGTCCCGACCAGCTCTGTTTGCGCGCGGGCCCCGGTCCGCTGGCTGCCAACCCAGCGAAACGCCAGCAGCAGGCCCACGCCAACCACCACGGTCGACCCCGCATCCACGGCCAGCATTCCGGTCAGCCCCCGGGTTGTATGGAAGTGGCCGTCGATCGCCGTCATGTAGCTGATGGGCAGGTTCACGGCCGCCGCCAGCAGCGCCATTTGTGTTCCCGCCAGCGGGTTCATGGGCCCCACAATCTCGTAGCAGAGCGCGGAGAACGCCGTGTAGTTGATTCCCTGGAAGAAGTTGTAGGCCAGCACACCCGCGGCAAACCACACCACCGTATGCGGCGACCAGATGAGCCCGAGCGCGGCCGCTGCCCCACCCAGCCCCGTCGCGACGTACACCGTACGCCGAGGATAGCGCCCGCAGAACCAGATGCCCAGCAGGCAGCCCAGGGAGCAGACAACTGCGACACCAGTCCCGGTCAGCGCCGTCACCCCTCTCTCAGACGTGTGAAAATCCGCACCCATCCCGGAGAACAGGTTGGTCAATGCAAAGCACGCCGTGGGCAGCAGAAAACAGGCGAGCCCGGCGATGCATCCCGGCCGCCGGCACGCGCGCGCCAGATCGGCAAAGAAGCTGCGAAAGGTCTCCGCCGCGCTGCGCGTGGGCTGCGCCGGCAGCGGGATAAAGAACAACATCGCCGTCGGAGCCATGACTCCCAGCGCCAGCAGCCCCGCAGCCGGGAGCGCCGGCAGCGTGCGCGCCAACACAATCGTCAGCGTCGCAAACAAACCCGCTGCGCCCAGGTTGGCAACGTTGGTGGTCGCCCCTACATGCGAATAGTGCTTATCCTCAATCACGTCCGGCATCCAGCCCTGGTGCGAATTGCCAAACATGACGGCCGCCGCGCATCCCGCCGTCAGAACTGCCGTAAACGCCGTCAGATGCGTTGTAATCAGCGTGCATAGCCCCAGACAAACCGCCGACACCGCCGCGAAGACCACCGCATACGCACGCTTGCTGAAGCGGACATCCAGGATAGGACAGAGCAGAAAGGCCCAGAACGTAGGTGAAAATGCGATCGCCGACACCTCCGAGATCCTTCCCACGGAGACCCCGTGCGCGGCCAGTAGGATCGGCATAGCCGTGGAGACGAACCCGTAGTAGAACCCGAGCGGCGCAATGGCCAGTCCCATCGCCCAGGGAGGTAGCTGCCTTCGCATCCCGAACCTCCGCTCCGTTGCCGTCCATTGCCAACGCTTCCGTCGACGCCCTGTGCCGCCGCTTGACCGAGCCCCAGATGGACAGAGTCCGCCAGATGGAAACGGGCGGACCCATGGTCCGCCCGTCGAGTGTTGCCTGAGTCAGTCGGTTACGCCGAAGCAGTTGCCGCAACGCCAGCTTTTAATGCCGCCGCCTTGTCCGTCGCTTCCCATGTAAAGTCCTTGCCTTCGCGCCCGAAGTGCCCATACGCGGCGGTCGCCTTATATATGGGGCGGCGCAGGTTCAGGCTCTCGATGATGCCCTTTGGAGTGAGCGAGAAGTTAGCCCGCACCAGCGCCTCGAGCTTGTCTTCCTCCACCTTGCCGGTCCCGAAGGTATCCACCAGAACACTTACCGGCTCCGCCACGCCGATTGCATAGGCCAACTGCACCTCGCAACGGTCGGCCAGACCGGCAGCTACAATGTTCTTCGCAATGTAGCGCGCCATGTACGCCGCCGAGCGGTCGACCTTGGTTGGGTCCTTGCCGCTGAACGCGCCGCCGCCGTGACGGCCCATGCCGCCGTACGTATCGACGATGATCTTGCGCCCGGTCAACCCGGTGTCGCCCATCGGGCCGCCGATAACGAAACGCCCCGTCGGATTAATGTGGTACTTGGTGCCCGCATCCAGCAGGTTCGCCGGAATCACTGCCTGGATCACGTGCTTCAGGATGTCGCCGCGCAACTCGTCGTTGCCCACAGTCTCCGCATGCTGCGTGGAAATCACCACTGCATCCACCCGCACCGGCTTATTGTTCGCGTCGTACTCCACCGTCACCTGGCTCTTGCCGTCGGGTCGCAGATACGACATCAGGCCGGACTTGCGCACCTCGGAGAGCCGGTGCGTCAGCTTGTGCGCCAGCGAGATCGGCATAGGCATCAGTTCAGGCGTCTCGTTGGTGGCATACCCGAACATCATGCCCTGGTCGCCGGCGCCGCCCGTGTCTACACCCATGGCAATGTCGCCCGACTGCTTGTTGATCGTCGAGATGACCGCGCATGTATTCGAATCGAACCCGTACAGCGCATTGTCGTAGCCAATGGAGCTGACCGTGCCCCGCACCAGACTTTGGAAGTCCACGTAGGCCTTGGTCGTAATCTCGCCCGCAATCACCACCAGGCCGGTGCAGGTCAGCGTCTCGCACGCCACCCGACTGAACGGGTCCTCGGCCAAACAAGCGTCCAGAATTGCGTCCGAGATCTGGTCGGCAATCTTATCGGGGTGACCCTCGGTCACGGATTCACTGGTAAACAAAAAGCGGTCGCGTTTCGCCAAATCGATTCCTCCGTTACATCTGGTCCGGGATTCCCCGCACCCTTTGATTTTACCTTCGCCGATGCGGTTCGGCAAAAGCTGGGGTGCCACGGTGCGAGAACCGGCCCTGAACCGCAGAATCCGGCATTAGACGGGAAGGAGTGTCTCCCTGCGGATCTGCTCCTACGGCTTCCATGCCCGCATTAAAGAAATCGGCGCCCGCCGGGTGGGCAGGCGCCGATTTTATTTTGTTTGAGTTAGAAGCTGAGTTTGCCGGCCACCTGCAGAATTCGCGGATCACGCGTCGCTGTGATCTGACCGAATGTGCTGCTGGTGGAAGTCGTTCCGACAGTTCCCCAGTTGGTGTGGTTCATCACGTTGAAACCCTCGCCGCGCAACTGGAAGGTTGTTCCGCGATACACCTTGAAGTTGCGGAACAGACCAACGTCCAGCCGGTTGAAGCCGGGGCCGTCGACCAGTCCTCGGCGCTCGTTGCCAACCTGGAAACTGGTTGGAGAAGGCGCCATGAACGCGGTCTGGTTGAACCAGTGCAGCCGCTTGTGCAGTAGAACTTGACCATAGCCGTCGTTCGGGTTCAACACCACGTTGGGCCGCATGCTCGCCGCACTGGGTCCCAGAAGTCCCAGCCCGGCTGAATCATTCGCCACTCCGCCAGCAGTCTGCTGGTTGTAAATGCTGGTCAGGCCACCGTAGTTCACCGTGCCACTGGAGGACATCGTCGGCGTAAGCGGCAGGCCCGAGTTCACAATGTACAGACCCGACATCTCCCATCCGCCGACAATCTTGCCAACGATGCTCTGCTGGTCCTTCATCCAGGGAAGTTCCCAGACGCCATCGATGGACAATATGTCGTTGCGGTTGTAGGAGCTGGGGCCATACTCAGCCGCCAGGTTATAGGTGTTCTGCGGTGCGGTGGAATAGTCGTTCTGTGCGTTTGTCAGACCACGGCTGAACGTATAATTCGCGTCGATCATGCTCTTGCCGCTGAACTTCTTGGTGAACTTCACCTGCAGCGAGTTGTAGTTGGAGTTGAAGATCGTCTGCACGTCGTTGATCGCCGTGTAGCCCAGATACGGACGGATCTGGTTCAGAGGAGCCTCGCAGGTCTGGCTGATCCAACCGTTCAGATTGCAGGTTGGGCTCTGACCGGGACCGATGCTGGTGTGCGTGTAGGCCCCCGGGCGGATTTGGTTGAGGTCGATGACGCCCTGCAGGTGCGTCCCGTGATCGCCAAAGTAGCCGATATCGAGCGACATAGTCGGCGTAATCGCCTGCTGCACATCCAATGAGAACTGCTGTGTGTACGGGGTCTGGTAGTTCAAGGGCGATCCATGCAGAGAAGGCGGAAGCCCAGTGGCCGTGTTGAGTGTAGCCCCTGCGGGGTTATCAAGCATCGCCGTCGCATAGTTGTTGGTAGCCACATAGGGAGGGTTGCCGAAGACTGCCGACTCGTACATGCTCACAGCCGACTGGTCGTATGCGATGCCGTAGCCTCCGCGCAGTGCCGTCTTGCCATCGCCATACACATCCCAGGCGAACCCAACGCGAGGCGCCCAGTCATGCTTCGACGCATGTCCAACTTCCTGACCCCAGGGGGAGCCGTGACCATTGATGGGTGGTGCGCCCGACGGCTCCGTGAACGGAAATGCCGTCGAACCCTCAGCGCTCTCCTGCGCGATAAAATCCGGGCTGCCCAGGATGATTCCGTTCAACGGATCGGCAACCGTGTTCGGCTGATACGCATTCAATCCATTGACATTGGGACAATTTGCCAGCGTATAGGTCGTCACCACGCCACTCGACGTGTAGGACGTCACAGAGGTGGTCTGTCCGGCCATGGTGCAGAGGTTGCCGTTGCTGGCAATGGTCTCCGCGTTCAAAGCATTGTAGGTCGCCGGGTCGAAGTTCGACAACTCATTGCCGACGTCATACGGCTGGCCAAAATAGCTATAGCGGATGCCCAGGTTGACCGTCAGGCGCCGCGAGGCTCTCCAATCGTCCTGCCCGTATAGCTCGATACCATTCTCGTTGATGTTCGGGGTGGGAGCTTGCGACGCTTGCGTAAACCCGCCATTTGCATTGCCGATGAGGAAGTTCGCGAACTCCGAATCGAACGTGCTGGGAACGCTGGCGCTCAGCAACCCGGCTTGTGCCGCCGTGGGCGACGACAGGCCAAACGTAAAGCCACCCTGGTTAGCGGTCCCAGTGGCGTTCTCCATCTTCTGATAGTGGTTGTAGGTCAGGCCGAACTTCAGTGTGTGCTGTCCCTTCACCTTGGTGATGTTGCCAAAGCCGTTGTGATTGATGTTGTGGTCGTTATAAATACCATCGCTGGAGATGCCCGATATGTTGCCCGCGGCAAATCCAATGTTTGGTACCACACCAAGCGTGCTGACAAAGGGCAATGTCGGCTTAACATCGGGCGAGTTCGCGCTGGCTACGTATCCGATCGGAGTGCTGATCACTGCGCCGGAGCTGTACGCATAGCCCATATCAACCAGCAAGGATGGACGCACTTCAATGGTGACATGCCCCAGATGCTGCGTCCCTGGCGAGTGAGTCGAAGTCGTCGAAACCCCAGGCATACCGCCGCCGATAAACAGCCCGCCGCCTTCGACCGTGGGCAGATCGTCATGCAGATAGCGATAGAAGACATTGGTCTTCTTACCCAGCGCGTAATCGACGCGCGCAAACTCCTGATTGTCATTGAAGACGTTGCGGATATTGTTGATCACGGTGTGCGGATCAACGCCCGCCGCGATCTGCGCGGGAGTTACGTTCGGCTGTGGAACCTTTGAATACACGTCCTTGATGTATGCCTGCGCCGTCGGCGAGAGTGTCGTCAGTTTCGTCGCGTAGCCCGTGCAGGCGCCTGCCGTGAAGGTTTGGCAAACCGCGACCGTCCCCTGAGCACCAGTACTGCTATAGGCGTTGGTAAAGTCGCCTTGCTGCTCAGCGAGCGTCGGCACATATGCGGTGGCCGAAGCGTATTGAACGACCCGGCGGAATTCCTGCGAATAGTAGAAGAATGCCTTGTCCTTGCCGTTGTACAGGTGGGGAATCACGATCGGTCCGCCCACCTTGAAGCCGAAGTCGTTATAGCGCAGCAAAGGCGTCGGGACTACAGTCGTGGTGTTTTTGTTGAAGTAGTTGTTCGCATTGAACACGTTGTTGCGGAAGAACTCATACGCCCCGCCATGCAGTGCGTTGGTTCCGGATGCGGTCACGACGTTCACCTGGCTGCTTGCGCTACGGCCATACTCAGCCTCATACGTACCGCGCAGCACCTGAACTTCGGCGATTGCATCCACACTGGGATACGCCAGCAGGGTTAGATTCGCTCCGCGGTCCACGTTGTCTGCGCCATCAATCGTCCAGTTGTTGGCCGTGGGACGACCGCCGTTGACCGAGAACGCCACCTGGGCCGACGTGCCCGAGGGCAGCGAAGCGCCAATGTAAAGCTGGTCGTTGGTCGCGCTGCCGTAGGAGACGCCCGGCTGCAGGGTCAGCAGCTGTTCATAATTCCGGTTGTTCAACACCAGTTCGCGTATCTGCGTGCCATTGATCAGGCCTTCGCTCATGCCGTTTTCCAGGTTTACAGGAGCCTGGTTGGCCACCACGTTCACCGTCTCGGTCGGAGCGCCTACAACCAGCTTCGTGTCCGCCTTCAGCGCGTCCTCCGCATGCAGCACCAGCCCGGTCACCGTGGCGGTCTTGAAGCCCTTCATCGCGATGGTGACCGAATAGTTACCCAAAGGCAGCGAACTCGCCGTGTAGTACCCGACCTTGTCCGTCTTCAGGGTCCGCTCGACGAACGCGCGGTCGGTGTTGGTCAGGGTCACGACTGCGCCGCTCACGGCAGCCCCGGTCGCATCCGCAACCGTTCCGCTGATGCTTCCTGAAATCTCCTGCGCGCGGGCCAGCCATGTTCCCGCCATCAACAGCACAACCCACACCGCACCCCGAACCCAGCGTCTAGACAGCGTCATCATCATCTCCTGAAAAACTTCCTTGCATACAACCGACGGGCTTTGCCAGCCTTTTTGACTGCGTTAAACTTCAGCTCGCCTGCCCTCGGTACACACAAATGCCGAAGAGCGGTCATGCCGTGAATGTAGTGCGCGGCGGGGATTTATTTTCTCAGCGCGCGCTTACAAACAATTTCAATCGAGGAAACAGTAAATTACCTGGACGGTCCATTGTCAACCCAAGACTTTAGGTAGACCCAAATCATTGGAGCGGGAAGTAGCCGGCGGTGGGTCGCCAGCCGCCAGCCGCACCACCCCGCCAGGGCCAGCACCAGCAGAATCAGGCCCACCCGGAGCCCCCGCGAGTGGGCTCCCCGGCCCATCACAACGCGGTTATTCTTCACATTTTCGGCAAAAGTCGCCCACTCCACCTCATTCGGGTCGTTCACCCCGCTCTCGCGGCAGCTCTCCTCAAACCGCTTCATCCAGTCGCGTTCTTCCAGGCCGAGCGCACCCAGGTAACTCCGAACGAACCCCCGTCGAAAAACACCTCCGGGCAGTTCCCCCAGGGCTCCCGCCTCCAGCGCACGGATATGCCTTGCCGGCACCTTGGTCGCCTGGCAGATGGTTTCGAGCGCCATCCCCCGCTCCTCGCGTGCCCGCCGCAACTCCTCGCCGAATGCTGCCAATCCGCCCTCTTGCGTCATGTATTTCTATTGTGGGCCGCTACTCGCTCCATACCATAAGCGATTGCATCCGCCAAATCAAAGGAATTTCACCTCTTTTGGCCACCGGAACCCGCCTAACACACCCCTGTGCCGCGCCTCCGCCGAGCGCCCGCCCTGATAAACTTGGCACAAACGTGTGCGCATCCCCTTCCCAGAACGTGTCCCCCTCAACCGCGTTGCCATCTTCGCGGTCGTTCTGTTTTTGCTGCAGCAACTCGAGCGGACGTCGCTCTACTTCAGCGTCGGCTGTACAGCGTTCATCCTGATCTCCGCTCTCGCCTTCAATGCCGCGGGTGGGCTAACCCGGGCCGCCGGCGCCTATGTCTTCTTCTACTCCACGCTGGTCGTCATCGTGGGCATCTGTTACAAGGCCTTTTTAGGCGAACCGGCCCAGAGCAACCTGGTCGACCCGAAGACAGACATCGAGGTCTACATCGCCGGCATCAGTGCCATGTATGCCGCCGTCATCGTCAGCCGCCGCTTTGCGCGGAGGTCTGCCCTGATGCAAAACCTGATATCTGGTACCAAGTTGTACCGCTCCTCCGTTGGCTGCATTGTCGTCGGAGCGCTCGGCGGATTCGCCATTGCATTGCTGGGTTCCAGCGCAGGTCCGCTGATCAGTGCGTTCGCCCAGTTCAATCAGCTGATCCCGCTTGGCATTGTCGCCGGTGTGATGTACGAGATTCGCCGCAGCGGCGGTACCCGAACCCTGAATCTGCCCGTCGCAATCGCCATCGCATACTATTTCTTTGTGTACGGCATCATCGGATTCTCCAAGCAGGGGATGCTCACACCGCTGGTCTGCTGGGCACTTCCGGCATTCGCTGCGCGAGTTCGGCTCTCCGTGTTGCAGATCGCCGCTTGTTGCGTCACCGTATTCGTCGTCTTCCAATACCTGGTCCCCTATGCCCAGTACGGGCGTAAGTTCATGGAACCCAATCAGAGCATCAAGCAACGCGTGGACATCGCGATCCGGCTCATCGAGCATCCGTCTCAGACTCGGCAGGACTATGAAGATGAGTATGCCGACCAGGCCCAGTACTACAACACACAACAGGGCTTCTGGGACCGCCTGCAGTTCGTCTCTGTCGACGACGGCCTCAACAACATTACCGACCAGGGTAGGGTCTATGGCCTGTTGCCCATCCAGCTCGCAGCCCTCAATGTGGTCCCGCATATCTTCTGGAAGGACAAGCCCGAGGTCAACTTCGGCATCCGGTATTCCCACGAGATCACTGGAATCGAGGACACGGAGGACAACACCAACATCGGCATCTCCTTCAGCCCCACCGCGGAGGCTTACCACATGGACAAGTGGCGGGGGGTCCTGGTGGTTGCTCCGCTCATCTGGTTCGTCCTGTTTTTCGTCCTGGATTCCCTGCTGGGAGACCTCCGCACCACTCCGTGGGGCCTGCTTGCACTTGCACTGATCAGCCACATTGCGCCCGAGGGTGCTCTGACTGGAGCAATCTACCTCGTCACCGTCGGAGTGGAAATATTGATCTTCTGCGCCTTCTTTGCAGCCTGGGTTGCGCCCCTCTTTGGCGATGCTGTGCTGGGCCCGCAACGCTCCCCATCGCAGCCTCACCTGGCCGCAATCAACCCACGCATCTCCTAGTATCCACCCGGCCGCGGCATTCTTCTTACCAGCGACTGACGCACCTAAGGGCCAGCCACGCTGCCTTCCGCATGGATGCCATCCGGGCTCCGCAGAAACGGAAACGGACGAATGTGGCGATTGTCCAGCATACCTCCGCCGGTCGCCATATTCAGCAGCATCACCACGATGCAGGCCCGCCTCAGGTTCGCCGGCAGCCGCACCGGGTCGCCCCCGAACAGCCGCGAAACCAGCAGCAGCATCAGGAATGCGTTCAGGCATAGCAACTCATTCCATCTGCTCTTGTCCCACCCGAACAGATGAAGGCTGAGCGGTGCCAGCGTGGCCATGACGGCTCCCGCATAGAGCCAGCGATGCCGCCCCGGCATCCAACGCCGCAGCAGTAGAAGCGTCGCCCACGAGAGTACTGCCGCCGTGGGGCAGAAAAACAACAGGCTCTCCACCTGAGCCGGCCAGAAGGTAGGGCGCGCCCACACCGACCTCATCACCGCCAGGTTCTCCTGTGGAGTGCGCGGCAGCACCTTGAACACCTCCGGCTCCAGCCACCGATCGGCCTTCAAGGAATTCGCAGTCCTCAGTTGGTCGGCCTGCGCCTGGGTAATGGATGCGTGCCGGCCGAGATATGCCACCAATGCCACACCGATAAGGAGCAACGCTACGCCACCTGCCCATGCCACCCTGCGCTGCCGTTCACTCTGCGCCGTCCCTGCTCCAAACAGCACGCTGACCACCAGCAGTGGAAGAAATGCAAAGAAGAACTGTTCATGGATCAATATGCCCGCAGTGGCGCACGCCAGGGCCGCCAGCAGCCGCCAGGCCGTCGAACGAAGGAAGAGCGGCGCAACACACAACAACGCCAGAGGGATATCCAGGTAGCCGTTGAGATTGGCCAGATAGGTCACGCTGTAGCTCGATGCATACACCGCCAGCAGCTCGCCCGGAGGCGTGCGTTCGACTACCTTCGACGTGCGCGCCAGCAGCGCAAGCGCGGCAAACAACAGCAGCAGCAGCAGCGTTGAGACCACAACGAAGTGCCCGTACTGCCCCAGCCCCAGCGGCCGGCCAACCATCGTCCCGAACAGTCCCCGCCGCATAAAACCGACACTGTAATCGAACTGCGCCTGGGTATACGACCACGCATTCGGCTCGCGGAGCCCCTTGGCAAAAGCAATCGCGCCAAGTCCCAATGTCGTCCATCGCCAGAACTGCGGACTATCCCATGTGTTGGCTTCCGCGACCGCTAACCCGTCGTTCCGCGCTGGTTGCTTCTCCACGGACTCCCCGTTCCCCATGGGGTCGAGGGTATCAGAGTGGTCACACGCTACGGTATGATCCTTGTATGGGGACGTCCTGGAAGCAGGGTATGTTGCGCACCATCGGACATCGCCACTGGCTGCGCGGGCGCGACCGCCTGCTGCGCACCTTCGACGACCCCGACAACCATTCGCCGCAGCCCTTCGAGACAGACTTTTTCGGCGTCTCCTACTCCGGCGACCTGGCCAACTTCATCGACTGGTCGGTCTTCTACCTCGGAGCCTTCGCCATCCACGAACTCATGCTGCTGGGCGCATTGGCCGACGCACTCCGTGCGCGAGGCCGCCCGGTCAGCTTCTTCGACGTGGGCGCCAACATCGGGCACCACACGCTCTTCATGTCCGGGCACGCCGACCGCGTTTTCAGCTTCGAACCCTTCTCCGTGGTGCGCGACGAGATGCACCGCAAGCTTGCCCACGCCCACGTTCGCAACGCGACCATCTTTCCAGTCGCACTCGGCAATCGCAACGAGACGGCCACCTTTCACCCGCCCACCGGATGCAACCAGGGCACCGGAACGCTTGGGGAGACGCTGCCCGACAACGCCTCCGACGAGGTCATCTCCGTTGAGGTCGTGCGCGGCGACGACTTCTTCGCCGCCAATCAGCTTCCGCCTATCTCGCTGCTCAAGATGGACGTGGAAGGTTTCGAGGTCAATGCCATCGAAGGCATGCGAGAGACGCTATTGCGCGACCGTCCGCCCATCCTGATGGAGATTCAGCGCGACCTCGAGCCCGGTAGCGGCCCCGGGAAAAGCACAGGAATTGAACCGCTGCTCTATCCGGACCATCTTCTCTTCGAGGTGGGCGTCCAGCGCGGCGGCTACACCCTGACGCCGTTTGCGAAGGGCAAGACCGAAGAAGCCCTCGTCCTCCCCGCCGAACTCGCCGGAATCATTCCTGGCACAAGCGCGCGCTAAAGACCAATCCCCCGTCTGCCACTTCTCTGAACTTTGCGGAGTGTCGCATTCTCACCGGGCAGAGACGATACTGGAGAGGAGAGCCGACACCATGCCCAATCCAGTATCAGCCAACACCAGCGCACTGCCACAGCCATCCCACCCCGTGCCAGCCGTATTCCCCGGACGCCAGTGGCAGCAGGTGCTGGCGCGCGACGAACGCGCCGACGGTCAATTCTTCTACGCCGTCAAATCGACGAAGATCTACTGCCGCCCAAGCTGCCCCAGTCGCCGCCCCGCGCGCAAAAATGTCTCCTTCTTCCCCACCGCCGTCGCCGCCGAGCAGGCCGGCTTCCGTGCCTGCAAGCGCTGCGAACCCGACCGCGCCACACCGCGCCCCGATCCGCAGGCCAGCCTCATCGCAACAGCCACCGAGTACCTGACCGAGCACGCCGCCGAGCGCACCCGTCTCGCCGACCTGGCCAAGGCCACCGGCGTTGGCCGCTTGACCCTGCTGCGTGGATTCCGCCGCGTCCTCGGCGTCAGCCCCGGAGAGTTCGCCAAGGCGCAGCGCGTCGCCCGCTTCAAGGACGCACTCCGCCCCGCCCCGCATGTCGCCGCTCCCACTCCGCAGCCCACGCCTCCCGCGCCCGCCAAGCGCATCACCGACGCCATCTACGAGGCCGGCTTCGGCTCCTCCAGTCGCCTCTACGAGTCCAGCAACGACTCCCTCGGCATGACTCCGCGAACCATGCGCGCGGGCGGCGCCGGCCTGCTCATCCGCTACACCACCGCCGCCAGCCCGCTCGGCCGCATGCTGGTCGCCGCCACGCCCTCCGGCGTCTGCGCCATCGCCTTCGGCCGCGACGACGCCGAGCTCCTCGCCGATCTGCGCACACGCTTCGACAAAGCCCAGCTCGTCGCCGCCAAGGGTACCTCCGGCTGGCTTGCGGATGCCGTCGCCTTCGTCACCAGCCAGACCACTGAGCACCCACTTGCCGCTACCTTCCCGCTGGACGTGCGCGCCACCGCCTTTCAGCAGCGCGTATGGAAGGCCCTGCAGCAGATCCCTCGCGGCCAGACGCGCAGCTACGGCGAACTCGCCCGCGAGCTTGGCAGCCCCACCGCCGCCCGCGCCGTCGGCGCCGCCATCGGCTCCAACCCAGTCGCCATCGCCATCCCGTGCCATCGCGTCATCGGCCAGGATGGCAGCCTCACCGGCTACCACTGGGGCGTCGAGCGCAAGCGCAAACTCCTCACCGCCGAGGGCGCAATTGCATAGCAATACCACCTTTTTTGAAGGAACGTCATCCTGAGCTAGGGCGCTCACTGCTTTATTGTGAGCACCGCAGTCGAAGGACCTGTCCTGAGCCCGCCGAAGGAACCTGCCATCCAGCCTGCACGACCAAGACGTTTGCCCCGTTCGGGCAGTCATTTACTTTGTCGGCTATCGCAACCGAGGCCGTTTCCGCCCCTCAGGCTCCGTCGCCCGCACCTTCCGCGGCCGAATCTTCTTCGTTCAGGATGTCCGCAAACTCCGACGAATCGAAGACCTCGCCGCACAATTGACACTCCACAAACTCTACGTCTTCCTCGCGGGCGACGACGCGAACCTGTGGATGTTTACACGATGCCGGCATAGGGGGAGGGGTTGGGCTTCTCAAAATTCTGCCCTCGCACAATCCCGTTGTCAATCTGAAATTCCCTTAATTCCGATGAATTTAGTCGTAATTACCGTTTCCCCCTTCTCCGGGGCTCTCAGCTTTGCCGGGTTTTGCACCGAAAGCGCTTTCAGACGCCCCCAGGCACCTTGCCACCCGCCCCCATCCCGCCGTACACTAACTAGGACCGATACGGTCGGATTACCATTCCGGTTACCATCCGGCAATACACCGTAACCGTGAGAGTCCTTATATGCTGCGTCTGACCAAAAAAGCCGACTACGGTCTCATGGCCCTCAAGTACCTGGCGGAGCAGTCCCACCCGGCTGACAGCCCCGTCGCCCAGAGCGCAAAAGACATCGCCCAGGCCTACCACATCCCGCCACCGCTGCTCGCCAAGATCCTCCAGACCCTCGCCCGCGCCGGCATTCTCGTCTCCCACGCCGGCACCAACGGTGGCTACGCGCTGGCCCGCCCGGCCAGCCAGATCTCGGCGTTCGAGGTCATTCGTGCCATCGATGGCCCACTCTTCATCACCAGTTGCATCACAATCCATGGGGCCTGCGACCTGGCCGGCCATTGCACCATCAAAGAACCACTGCGCAAGGTCAACGACTCCATCACCGAATTGCTCAGCCGGATTCACATCAGCGACCTGGTCGATAGCTCGGAAGGGGCGCCAGGAAGCGAAGTAGCCGCAGTAGCCGCCGGTCTGGTCAGCATCCTGGCCTGACACCGGAGTTTTTCAAGTACGGAAGCATCGCAACACCACGCGCGGGCGTCGCAACAGCAGAGCGCCGAAGGCGCGACATATGCCAGCCTAGGCCGAATGCCTAGGTCAGAGGCAGAAGAAAGAACCAGAGGGCTGAAGGCCCGACACATACCGACCCAGCCCAAAGGGCATGGGGCAGGGCAGAAGGAGCAATACATGAGCATTGAAAACGGGACCAGCAACAACGGCAACAGCACCGGGGTCGTCATCTCTCACTCCTCCACCCCGCTGCCCCAGGGCGTGCATCTCCCGCTCTACATGGACAACCACGCCACCACCCCGCTCGACCCGCGCGTGCTGGAGGCGATGATGCCCTACTTCACCGGCAAGTTCGGCAACGCCGCCAGCCGCAACCACCAGTTCGGCTGGGAAGCCGAAGAGGCCGTCGAGATCGCACGCGGCCAGATCGCCAAACTCATCGGCTGCACTTCCAAGGAGATCATCTTCACGTCCGGCGCCACCGAGTCCAACAACCTCGCCATCAAGGGCATCGCCGAGATGTATCGCGAACGCGGCAACCACATCATCACCCAGGTCACCGAGCACAAGGCGGTCCT
>Ga0302279_10000587_pt1 | contig 53398 bp, 41 predicted proteins | sample III_Bog_N3_3_FD_194541 | JGI IMG/M metagenome (GOLD analysis project Ga0302279, IMG submission 194541) | Peat permafrost microbial communities from Stordalen Mire near Abisko, Sweden - III_Bog_N3_3 | ecosystem: Environmental > Terrestrial > Soil > Wetlands > Peat | place: Sweden: Abisko... | reverse complement strand
GGCGTTCATGAGCGGGGCGCGCAGTGGGCAGCTCGTCTGGAGGTGCGGCAAGCCGTACGTTCGCTTGCGCATGGGGGGATCGATGAAACGATCGATGCTCCTGCTCCCCGGGTGCAAGGACGAGCGAGCCGCCAGGCGGCGTGCGGCCAAGGTCGTGGCCATCGTGGATCTGCTCGTCTCAGCGGGACGTGAGAACGTGGCGCTCTACTTCGCCAGGAAGGCCGCGTGTGCGGGAGATGCAACCGAGCTGCAAGGGGTCGAGGCTTCGGTTAGGACGCTCTGCTCTGGGGCGCACGGGCGGGCCGAGCGCAGCGTGACCTTTCGCGAGTTCGCGGAACGCTGGGTGTCGGGTGATCTTCATCGTGCGTATCCCCAGCGAGTCTCGCTCAAGCGCACGGCCCAGCAGGACCGCAACCAGATCGGGCGGTACGTCAACCCGGTGGTGGGGGACGTGCCGCTTGCCGTCTTCACCGGAGAGCACGCTGAGGAGGTGATGCGGCGGTTACCGTCACGCCTCGCTCCTGCTTCGTGCCGACACGTGGCTCAGGTTCTGCGACGGGTGCTCACGTTGGCCGTCTACCCGGCGCAGCTCATCGACCGCTCACCGCTGGCACGTGGCTTCTTGCCGAAGATCGAGCGCGGCAAGGCGCTCTCGTATCTCTTCCCCGATGAAGATGCGTCCCTACTCGCCTGCACGAAGATCGCGCTGGTGCGCCGGCTCCTCTACGGGGTTCTCGACCGAGAAGGAATGCGCTCTGGTGAGGCGAAGGCCCTCACGTGGAGCGACCTGGATCTCGTTCGTGGGATCATCCGCCTGGACACGAACAAGACGAACGACCCGCGAGCATGGGCCTTGGACCCTGGCGTCATGGCGGCACTTCTGGAGTGGAGCGCGCGCCACCACCCGAACCCAGCAAGTGAGGCGCCTGTCTTCGCTCGCCCGAACGGCCTTGCTGTCGAAGCGCGTGCCGACGACTTCCGTGCGGACCTGAAGCGAGCGGGGGTGACGAGAGGGCAGCTCTTCGAGCGGAGCGAGGCAAGACGCCAGATCCGCCTGCACGACCTGCGAGCCACCTTCGTCACGCTGTCGCTGGCCTCGGGCAAGAGCGAGACGTGGGTTGCCGATCGAACGGGGCATCGTTCGAGCGAGATGATCAACCGTTACCGCCGGCCTGCACGGACCCATGCGGAGCTTGGCCTTGGCACGCTGAAGCCGCTGGCCGAAGCCATCCCCGAGCTTCGTCCCACCGTTCACGGTGGGCAGCAGGTGGGCAGCAACGAGCGCCAGAGCCAGCCGAAGGCCGAGTCACGAGCGACCGCCATCATGACGATCGCCGGTGTTTTCCTGTCGTATCTAGCGGAGAGAGAGGGATTCGAACCCTCGGAACCCTTGCGAGCTCACATGATTTCCAATCATGCACCTTCGGCCACTCGGTCATCTCTCCGGTCCGCCCCTCGCCCCTGCCGGGACGCGAAGCGAAGCGGGGGCTTAGCACATGAGGCGCGGGGCGGGCACCGACTACAGACCCCAGAGGCGCAACGAGCTCCGGACGGCCGGGGTCTCGACGACGGGAGTGGGGGGGGGCGGGGGCTTCGCCTCGGCGGCGATCTCGCGGCGGAGCGCCGAGAGAGCCAGCGGAAAGGCGCCACGGACGTCGGACGTGCAGGCCGGCTCCAGGGAGAGGTCGCAGAGCTTCGTGACGTCCGCCCCGGAGTCCTCGCCCGGACCGAGACCGCGCACGACGAAGGACCCCCACCGGAGGGAGAACCGCGAGCCGAACGACGCGAGCATCGGGCGCCCGCGGGGGTCGAAGTCCGGGGTGCCGCTGAGCGCGACCCGCGCGAGATCCGCCCCTTCGAACGCCGCGGGTGGGACGAGCCCGAACGCGGTGACGATCGTGCGGGCGACGTCGAGGCTCGTCGTGGGCGCCGAGACGTGGGACGACGAGAGGTGCGACGCCGGGAAGCGCACGACGAGGGGTGTCGCGAGCGCGGACTCGTCGAGACCATCGGTCGATTCGAGCGGCGCGCGCGCGTCGCCGAGGCCCACGTCGCCCGTGACGATGACGAGCGTTCGGTCGTCGCGGCCCGCGGCCTTGATGGCGGCCAGGAGTCGCCCGAGCGCCGCGTCATGGGAGCGAAGCGAGAGGGCGTAGAGCGCCCAGGCGCGCGTGCGGTCGGAGTCGGTGAGGTGGAGCACGGGGACGTGCGGCTCGCCCGGAAGCGGGGCGCGCGCGCGGATCAGGAGCTCGGCCGCGCGCTTGGGATCGATGCCCCCCGTGTAGTCGTTGGGGGGGAGCGTACGGAGGTCTTCGGGAGTCGCGTCCCACGGCGGGTGGGCTCCTCGCGCGTGAATGACGACGAGGAATCGCGCGTCGGCGCCGGCGTGGTCACCGATCCACCGCGCCGCGTCCTCGAACGGGGCGACGGCCGCGCCGGGCGCCTCCGAGAGATCCGGCGGGTGCTCGACGAACGTGTCCCAGCCGCGACTGAAGCCGAACGCCGAGCCCGTCGTCGGGTTCGCCGTGAACATCGCGGCCCGTATCCCGGCCTGCCGCGCGACGTCGGCCAGCGTCGTCACGCTCGGCGCGAGCCCCGCTTCGTCGTCGATGACGCCATGAGCGCGCGGGGCGAGCGACGTGAGGATGGATGCGAGCGCACCGGACGCCGCGCCCGAGGTCGCGCGGTTGGCGTCGAAGATGAATCCGGTCCGCGCGAGCGCGTCGAGCTCGGGCATCGGCGTCGCGGGGGCGGAGCCGTTCGATGCGGCCGCCGAGTAGAGGTCGATGGAGCGCGGGGCGACCGAGCCGAGAACGACGAGCACTACGCCCGTCACGGGCGGCAGCGCGGCCGGCGGCACGTCGGGAGCGGTGGTGACTACGCGCGGCTCACCGAAGACGATGCGAGCGCCGCGCGTGGAGCGAACGGCGACGAGCTCGATCGCGCCGAGGGTCCCTTTGCCGGTCGCGCCGTGCGCCGCGAGCGGGAGATCGAGCGCCTTCCACGGGGCGTCGCCGGTGAGGTGCAACGAAGCGAGGACCGCAGCGGGGGCCCTGTCGCGCAGCGCGCGGAGCTCCACGTCGGCGTCGCCGGTCCCCGAGAGGCCGACGGACGTGACCAGATGCCCGCTCGCAGGCAGCCACCCGGTGCATCGCGCATAGCCGGGCGCGCGAAGCGACACCGAGCGCATCGGGACCCCGCCGAGCGTGACGCTGGCGACCGCATCGGCGCGCGTGGACGCCGCGTACGTCTCCCCTTCGACGGCGCCGCCGACGTGGATCCAGTCGATCTCCGCCTCTTCGTCGGGCGCGCTCGCGCCGGCGCGCGCGGCGCCGCGGAACCGGAGGAGGATCTCGTTCGTCCCGGCGACGAGCTGGGGCCCGTTCGGCGCGTTGGGCGCGAACGTCAGCGACACGACGCGCGCCTCTCCTTTGGCCAGCGGCCAGGTCCCCGCGGCCTTCCCATTCAGGAACACGGAGATCGACTTCGCCGAACCGCCGCGCACGCGTGCCTCGATGACGGGCGAGGCGCCGTCCGCCGTGACGCTGGCGACGTCGTCGGCGCTGGCGAGGAAGGGGAGCGAGACGCCGCGCGCGAACACCCTGGCCCACGTGGCGCCGTCGCGCTCGACGGAATCGATCCGCCCCGCGCGCTCCATCGCCGTGAGGCGCGAGCGGGTCGCCGTGTCGCCGAAGTCCAGCAGCACGCCGCGGTGGCCGAACGTGCAGTCGGCCGCGCCGTTGCCGGTGGCGCCGAGAGCGTCGATGGCGACCGCTTGCGAAGGGGCGCTCCCCGCAGGCGCCGCGGTCACGGGCGCGGACGACGTCGCCGCCCCGCCTTGCGTGAAGCCGGACGGTTCACTACGCGAGCACGCGAGGATCGAGAGTGCGAGCAGCGATGCGGCGCGCGCGCCCCCCGTCGAACGCGCGTTCACGGCGTCGTGAGCTCGACGCGCACGGCACGCCCGGCGCGTACCTCGATCGAGCGCTGGATCGACGCGACGCCGAGCTCGTGAGGCCCGGCGCTGACCGGCACGCGCACGAGCCCGTTGCCACGCGCGACGCCGTCGACCCGCACGGCGATTCCGGGCCCCGCGTTCACCTCGAGCAGCCCTTGCCCGGCGGAGACGGCGAAGCCCGCGGGGATCGGCGCGTACGTGACCCCGGAGGAGTCGTGCTCCACGGGCTCACCGGTCATCACCGGCGCCGTCGCCTGGTCGAGCGTGACCGGCGCGCCGGCGGAGGTCGCGCCGAAGTCCGTCTTCGTCGCCTGGACGCCGAGCATGATCGCGAGCGCGGCGGTGGCGAGCGCCACGATCCAGGGCCATCGTGCCTTCGGCTGCCGCGACTTGCCATCCACGTCGCGAGAAGCGACTGATGAGAGCGGCGTGCGCAGGGGCGACGCGATCTCCGACTCTCCCTCGAGCGACGCGAGCGGCGCCGACACGCTGATCTCGATCGGGATCGATCGCTCCTCGTCCTCCGAGGCGAGCGACGAACACTCGTCGTTCGGCTCGACGGGCGCGTCGACCTCCGTTCGATCGCTCCCGTGCGGCTCCGGCTCGTCGAACGACGCCGGGACGATCGCGTCGGGCGGGATCGACGGCTTCGAGGTTCGGGCGGCGTGCGCCGCGGGCGGGTTCGACGAGCGCGGACGAAGCTCGCTCGGCTCGACGATCGGGGGGGGGTTCGACGAGCGCGTGCGCAGCTCGGGCGCGCGTTCGCTCAGCTCGCGCATGACCGCGTCGGCGAGCGAGGTCGGAATGAGGTCTTCGTCGATACCCTCCGCCTCGCGCACATCCACGCGGGCGACGCTGGGGGGGCGGGAGGGGGTGCCCGCACGCAGGGAGGCGGACACGGGGGCCGCGCGGAGCTTCGGCTCCGGCGAGAGGAGCACCTCGACGGCGCTCGCTAGGACCTCTTCCCCGCTGTTCGTACGCACGGCCGTGATGGCGCCGCGCAGCGCGAGATCGCCCAGCACCTCGTCGAGCAGGCCCGGATCCACCTGCCCCTCGAGGAGCATCGCACGGGGAGACGCGCCGTCGGCGAGCGCCTCGACGAGCGACCGCGCGGGCTCGGGCGTCGAGAAGAGCAGCGCCGACAGCGACGCGGCGTCGAGCTCGACGTGCTCGACGTTCATCGTGCGCGCGCCGGTCGTGACCACCCGCGCCGCGCGGGCCACGGCCATCGGGCGGGCGAGCTGCGCGGTCAGCGAGCCGTTGAGATCGCGATCCTCGGCCGCGATGACGCTCGCACTGGACGCCAGCGTGAAGCGCCCGGCGCCGACGCCGAGCATCGCGGCCAGGACGCGCTCGCCGCGCTCGAACACACCGTCGCTCGACGTCCTCGTGATGCGCCTGGGCGCGCCGTCGCGGATCTCGACCTCGTAGAGGAACGACGCATCCCGCACGCTCACCCTCGAATCGGGGCGGAGCGAGCACGCCAGCTCCAGGAGCGAGCGCGTCGTCAGGCCGTCCATTCGCCCGCGCACCTCGCCGTCTCCTCGCAGCCGCGTTTCCACGCGCGCGCGTGGCCGCAGACACTCTCGAACGCGCGCCAGGATCGCGCGCGAGTCGCTCTCCTTGCGCATGTACGCCGCGGCGCTCGCGCCGAGCTCGCGCACGCGCTGGAGGAGGTCCTCTTTCCACGAGAGCAGGATCACCGGCACGTCGCGGAGGGCCACGTCGCGCTTGAGCATGCGGGTGAGCGCGAAGCCGTCGAGCCCCGGCATCAGGATGTCGCTGATGACCAGCTCCGGCGACGTCCGGTACGCGAGATCGAGCGCCGCGTTCCCGTCGAGCGCCTCGTGCACGTTGCACCCGGCGGTGCGCAGCAGATCGGCGATGAACCACGTCACGCCCGGATCGTCGTCGGCCACGATCACGCGGCGCCCGTGGAGCCGTACGTCGGCGGCCGGTCCGCGGTTGCGCCCGACCGAGGCCATCAAGCGATCGGTCCCCGGCATGTCCGGCGACAGCCACGGGGCGAGCGCGATGGCCCCCTCCGGCCCGCCCGGAGCGAACTTCACGGCGCCTCCCGTCCGGGCGACGACGACCTCGCGCACGCGCGCAATCGCCCCCCACATCGCGCTCATCACCTCGGTCCCCTCGCCGAGCGGGACGCGCACGTCTCGCCCCGCGCGGTCGACGCTCCCGACGATCGCCTTTCGCACTTCCTCCGCGAGCCGCTCGCCGAGCTGCTCGAGCGTGGGCTCCCCCAGGGTCACGCGCATCGTGACCTCGTGGCGCTGCTCGACCGCGTCGTCGCACGCCGCGCGGAGCGCCTCGGGGGTGATGGGCTTGGTCAGCGTGCGCGCCACGCCGAGAGCCACGAACCTCGCGGCGCTCTGCGCCTCGCGGAACGCGCCGACCACGATGATCGGCATCGGCTCCGTCGTCGGGTCGTCGAGCAGCGCTTCCACCAGCTCGGCCGCGTCGGAGACGTCGGCGTCGATCACGATGACGTCCGGCGCGGCACTCCGCGTCAGAGCGATCGCGGCCTGCGCATCCTCCGTGCGCTGGCACTCGTACGGCGGCACGCCGGGGACGATCTCGGGATCGGTCAGCGCCTCACCGAGCATCTCGCTGCCGACGAGGACCGCCGTGCGCACGGGGGCCGCTTGCTCCGGCGGGTCGCTCTTGGGCTCCTCGCGCGATTGCGCGTCGTCCACGCGACGCGGTCCGTCGCCCCAGGCGAGCGCGGGGAGATCGTCGAGCACGTTGGCCACGACGGCGAGATCCTCGGCGGTGGCTTGGCCGGCGAGCGCCGCGCGGTCGAGGGCGGCCTCGGCGTCGAGGAGCGACTTCGACATCGCGTCGAATCGGAGGAGTCGCGCGCTCGCGCTGAGCGCATGCATGCGCCGGCGAAGCTCTTCGCGCGACGCTTTCTCCTTGGGCGTCCCTCGCTCGGAGAGGGTCGCCGAGAGCACCGCTCGCGCCCCCTCGACCTTGCGGCCGAGCGACGCGACGAATTCCGCGCGCGCTCCACCGAGCCTCGTGGACTGGTTCGATTCTGTCGGCTTATCGCTCTTCATGAATCCCATCCCCAGAGTGACCCGCTAGCACGAGCCGCTCGGGACCGGCTAGTTTCCGGGGACCGGCCGGGCCGCCCCGTCCGACCTCTCGCGTCGCCCGCCGCGGCGCATACCTCCGGAGCCCACGATCGTGAACGAGAGCGCACTGACGTTCCGCACTGCCAGCGACTCGGACCTCGATCGCCTGGTCGAGATTCACACGAGCGCCTTCCCCGATCCGCGCGGGCACTCGGAGCGCCGCCGCAACTTCATCGCCAATCCGCTGGGTCCGCTCGACGCGCTCTGGGTCGCGATCGATCGCGGCGAGATCGTCGCGCACGCGTTCCTCTTCTCCCTGCGCAAGTGGCTCGCGGGATCGGCGCTCGACGTGGCGGCCATCGCGAGCGTGGGGGTCGCGCCCGAGGCCAGGGGGCGCGGGGTTGCCGCGAAGCTGCTCCTGCACCTTCACGCGAAGGCCGACGCTCGGAAGGCGAGCGTGACGATGCTGTACGCCTTCCGTCAGGGCTTCTACGCGAGGCACGGCTATGCGCCGGTGACGTCGAGCCGCCTGCTTCGCATCCACCCCGCGTCGATCCCGTCCGCCTGGCGCGACGACGTGGAGATCGCCGTACGAGGGGCGCGCAGCGGGGATCGCACGGCGATCGTGGACGCTTATGCGCGGGCGGCGCGACAGTCGCACGGTTGGCTCGCGCGGCCCGACGCGCTCTGGGACGGCGCGTTCGCCGACGAGCGGCGCACGTGGATGCTGGCGACGCGCGGCAAGCGGGTCGTCGGCTACGCGGCGTGGTCGCTCGTGCAGCCGCAGCCTCACGCGGAGACGCGGATGGTGGTCCACGAGGTCGCGACGGACGACGACGCCGCGAGGCGCGCGCTCTTCGGGGCGATCGGCGCGCAGCGCGATCAGGTCACGGAGATCGAGGTGCAGGTCGATGCGCGCGATCCGCTCGATCGCGCGCTCCTCGACGCCGACCGGGCGCGCTTCGGCACCAAGACGCTCGAGCACGCGATCGGCGAAGTGTCGGCGGGGCCGATGGTCCGCCTGGTCGATGTCGCGCGGGCCGTCGCCGCGCGGAGGTACCCGAGCGACGGCGTGATCGACATCGCCATCGACGATCGGCCCCCGCTCCGCGTGACGATCGCTCGTGGCCGCGCGAAGGCGTCCGTCGCGGATCGTGCCCGCTCACCGCTGGTCATCGCAAGGGGCGCGCTAGGGGCCGTTCTCTACGGCGGCCTATCAACGAGCGATGCCGCGCGGATCGGCGCTGCCGGGGCGGATGCGTCGACGCTCGCCCGCGCCGACGTTCTCTTCGCGACGCCTCCGTTCTTCTCGCTCGATTCGTACTGATGCGCCGGGGCTCTCCCTCGCGTGCTATCTCGGCATCGCGCGATGCAGTCGTTTCCCCCCGAAAATGCCCCGCAGCAGCCGCCCCTCATGCGGGCCGGGAGCCTGCTGGGCGCGGGGACGATCGCCGCGGTGCTCGCGTCGGTGCCTGCTGCGCTCCGCATCGCGTCGGAGTCTCGCGGGGCCGCGGGCGCGTGGATCGGACTGGCCGCGTGCCTCACGGTCCCGGCGTCCGTCGGCGTCGCGCTGTTGCGGGGCGCGCGTGAAGGGATGCGAGCCTTCGCAACCAAGGAGGCGTCACTGGCGGCGTGGAGCATCGCCTGCTGGACGCTCGCCTCGTTCCTCGCCTTGACGGTCTTGGGTGCCCTCCTCCGGGCGACGACCCACCACCACGGGCTCGCCGGCGTCACGTTCGCGATCGTGGGCCTCGCGCTCCTCTTCTCGATCGCGCTGACCGTGCGCCGCGTCGCAGCGATCGCCCGCGGAGCCGACCCCTTCGCGCGCGCGGCCATTCTGGGCGCGTCGCTGGTCGCGCTCGTGATGGCGGCGCTCCTCGTCCTGCTTCGCGTTGCCGGCGCGCCGGGGGGCGCCGCGCTCCCAGGGTCGTCCAGCGACCTGCTCGTGGACGCCCTCGCCTTCCTCATTGCGGTCGGCATCTCCTCGCGCCCGGAGCTTCTGCGCCTCCCCGCGCTCGGACGCGCCGGGATCCCCCTCGCGCTGGGCGTCGTCGCGCTCGGAGCGGCGCTGCTCTCGCGCGATCCTTCCCTCGCGGCGGGAATTCGCGCCCATGCTCCGTTGCTGTCACCGCTGGTCGGCCTCGCCGACGACACGCCCGCGGAACCTTCGCCCCCGCCCGGTTCCAGCTCCGCCGATTGACTCGCCCCGTCACGTCCTTATGTTGCGCCACAGGAACTCATGCAGAACTTTCGCCCCCTCCCGAACGCGCCATACGCCGTTCGCGCGCCTGCTTCGGTGCTCCCCTTCGTCCGGCGGGTGTACGCGCTTCTGACCGCGGCCATCGGGTTCGCCATCGTGGGCGCGATGGTTGCGCTCTATGCGGGCGCGCCGGTCGAGCTGAACGCAGGGAGCGCGGGGGCCATCTCCGTTCCGCCGGTCGTCGCTTTCGAGATGCAGCACCCCATCGTCATGCTGCTCGCGTTCGTCGCCGCGTTCTTCGGAGCGTCGTTCGCGCGCCCCATCCGCGGGCTGAACGTCGCCGCGCTGTTCGGTTACACGTTCATCACGGGGTTGTTCGTGGCCCCCTCGGTGTTCATCGCCCAGGCCATGGCCAGCGCCGGCGCGACGATGGACGCCTCACCCGTCCGCGACGCCTTCCTCCTCACGGGCGCCGCCTTCACCGGGCTCACGACCTACTGCTTCGTCACGAAGAAGGACTTCTCCTTCCTCGCGGCTTCGCTCACGACGGGCATCTGGGTGGTCATCGGCGCGTCGTTGCTGGCTATGTTCCTGCACTCGTCGGCGCTGAGCCTCGCCGTGGCGAGCGTGAGCGTGCTGCTTTTCTCCGGCTACATCCTCTACGACACCTCGCGCATTCTTCGCGCAGGAGAGGAGGACGACGCAGTCGGCGCCGCGCTACGCTTGTTCCTCGACGTGGTGAACCTCTTCCTCGCCCTCCTGCGGATTCTGTCGGCCTCGCGCCGTAGCAACTAGAACGATGCGCGCACGCACGAGAGCGTACGTCGCGTGGGTGACCGCGCTCGCGATCACGACGTCGTCGCTGGCGAGCGCCGACGCGCCGGTCGCGCACGCACCGACCTCGGATGACGCGCCCACGCCGGCCGCGCGCGCGGGCGTCGCCGTCCTCGCTCGCCCGGGGGCGGAGGCGGCGGCCTGGGCGCTCGCGAAGGCGGTCTACGCGCGCGACGCACTGCGCCCCAGCGCGCTCGACGAGACGTCGGCCCGCGTGCTCGTCGGAGAGCCGCCCCCTTCCGCGGCGACGCGCGCGACCCGGGACCTCGCGGACGAGCGCGCTGCCGTTCGCGGCGACGACGGCGCGTCACGCGCGCTGCTGACCACGATCGCGTCGCAGCTCGGCGTTCGTGCGCTCATCGTGGTCGAGGCGACCTCCACGGGCGAGCCCTCGGCACGCGTCTTCTTCGCCGACTCGCAGACTTTCGACGCCGCGCGGTATGCGCCCGACGCCGCGACGCCCACCTCGGCGCTTGCTCCGGCGCCGGTCGATGCCGGGGCCCCCTCCGTCGCGTCCCCAGCATCGGATGGAGGCATGAACGTCTCCTCGGACGCCGGATCTCCGTCTTTCTCACCGGGCGCGCCGCCGCCGGTCGAGTGGTCTGGAGCGGTCGCATCACTCGAGCGCACGTTCACCGCACCTGTCGTTTCGCCGAGGGGCCCGAGCGCGCCGCTGCTCGCCATCTCCGCGCTCCCCCCCGAGAAACCGAAGAGCGAAGGATCGCAGTCGCACCCCTTCTACACGTCGCCGTGGTTCTGGGGAGCGGTGGGCGCGGCGGTGTTCGGAACGACCGCCGTCTACTTCGCGACGCGCGACAACTCGACCTCCTCGATCCATCTTGAGCTGCAGGTACCCAGGTGACCGGCGGCGCTCTAGCTCCACGTATCGCGCATCTACTACGACGGTTGTGCGCGCTTGCGATCGCGGTTCTCGCGATCGCCTGGTCGGGGGCCGCCTTCGCCGACGGCAGCGCCGCCGCAGCGAGCGACGCGAACGTGGAGCGATCGCCCCGCGACGTGCCGATCGTCATGCAGCCGGGGGCCATCGTGATCCCACCTCTCCCCGACACGGACCAGGTGCGTGATCTCGGCTGGGTCCGCATCGCCTACCCGCCCTCGGCGCACGAGCGCGTTCAGCCGCTCCTCGACGACGCGGACGACGTGAAGGCGAAGCTCGCCGACGAGCTGGGCCAGCCCGTGCTCACGCGCCCCATCGAAGTGCGCATCGCGCGGACGCCCGAGGACATGACGGCCCTCGCCCCCAAGGAGATCCCTCCCCCCTCGTACGCCTCGGCCGTCGCGCTCCCCGGCCTCCGCCTCGTCATCCTCTCGATGCGGGCGCCGGTGACCGACGAAGGGACCGACCTGGGCGAGCTCTTTCGCCACGAGCTCGCGCACATCGCCCTCGACGACGCGACGGGCTCGAAGCACGTCCCGTTCTGGTTCAACGAGGGGTACGCCGTTCACGCCTCGAACGAGCGCGCGATGGATCGCGCCGAGACGCTGTCGAACGCCTCGCTGTGGAAGACGATCTTGCCGCTGAGCGACCTCGATCGCAGCGCGCCGGTCGAGCGCTACGAAGTGAGCGTGGCGTACGCGGAGTCAGCCGACTTCCTCCGTTTTCTTCTGCGACAGGCCGATCGAGGTCGCTTCGCGAGCCTGATCGAGAGGACGCGCAAGGGGCAGCCGTTCGAGCACGCGCTCGGCGACGCCTACGCGAGCGACCAGCGCAAGCTCGAGTACGAATGGCGCGAAGAGCTCGCGAAGCGCTACACGTTCTGGCCCGTCCTGCTGAGCGGCTCGGCCATCTGGGTCCTGGTCATCGGCGCGCTCGGCGTGGGCTTCGTGCGGAAGAAGCGGCGCGACAAGATCGTGCTCGCGCGCTGGGAGCGCGAGGAGCGTGAGGACGCCGAAGAGGCCGCGCGACGCGCCGCCATCCGCGCCGCCGTCCAGACCGATCCGCCGCCCCCCCCGACCGAGGGCATGCGCCCCGTCCCCAAGGTGGAGCACGACGGCGACTGGCACACGCTGCACTGACCGGACGTTTCGCACGTCCGATCACGCGACGTCGCCGGTCCACACTGACGTTTCGCACGTCCGAACATCCCAGGTCGCTGGTCCACGCTGACGTTTCGCTCGTCCGATCACCCCAAGTCGCCGGTCCACGCTGACGTTTCGCGGATCGATCCCGACGATTCGCAGATACGACGTGGAAGGCGTCCACATCGCACCTGGACGATCCCACCGCATGAGCGGAGATCTCGGTGATCGGACGTGAAAGCGCGACGCAATCCGACCGTCGAATCCGCATGATCCCACGTGGCGCGCGTCAGCGTCGATTCGCGATTAGAGCGCGACGACCGGCGGCTTTCGACTGATCGCAAGCACGGTCGGGCACCCCGCGACGATCCGGAGCGAGAGCGCGGCGCCCGACAGGACCTCGGCGCACGTCGTCCCTTCGAGCGTCACGGTCGAGCCGGAGAGCGTCCAGCCGTTGACCGGATCGGCGGGCACCACGGTGCCGTCGAGGTAGACGTTCACGCGCGTCGGGTCCGGCGGGGGCGCGCTCAGGACCAGCGTGCACGTCGCGGTCACCTGCGCGGCGACGGTGGACAGCGTCGACGCGAACGCCGCCTGATCCGACGTGCTCACCGCGTAGTAGTAGGGCGCCGTGGAACGTGCGGTCCCCCCGGCGAGTGCCATCTGGTCGAGCACGCCCGTGTACGGACCGCTCCCCGGCACTCCGACCACATACGTCGGCACCCCCGCCTGCGCGAGCGTGTTCACGGCGGTCACGGTCGCCTGCGTGTCGAGGCAGTCTTCGGGATCGCCCGTGCAGCAGTTCACCCCGGCGTCGAACGGGCACGACCCCTCGATGTTCGACGTGCACGCGCTCGCGTCGCAAGTGATCGCGGAGTCGCAGTTGGGCCCGCCGTCGGTCGCCAGGATCACGAACGTCTTGCCCGAGAGGCCCGCGAGGATCGGCGTGAGCGCGGTCAGCGTGGCAGCGGTGGGGGTTCCGCCGCTGGCGCCCACGTCGGTCGCTTGGGTGAACAAGGAGACGGTCACTCCGTACGTGCCGGCGGGCGCATCGCCGAGCATGAGGGGCATGACCTGCGTGCCGACGCTGCACAGGTCCTGGGTGGGATCGGGGAATACGGCGGCGCCAAACACCGCGCGGGGGCCGAGATCGGCCATGATCTGCGCGATGACGTTCCGGATCGTGGTCCACTTGTTGGAGTCGTTCATGCTCCCGGACCGGTCGAGCACGAAATAGATGTTCGGCGGGGGCGAGAGCAGATCGAGGTCGAGGCAGCCGCAGACGTCCCCTTGCAGACCCGCTTCGCAAGAGGGGATCCCGGTATCCTCGAGCAGCGACGGGGGCGCCCCTTCCGGGAGCAGGCCGCTGTCGAGGGTCGCCCCTTCGAACTCGCTCGTGAGGAGGGGAGGCTGCGACGTGCCGCACGCCGCGAAGCACAGCCCGACTACCGCCGCCGGGGCCGCGAATCGCGCGCGAGCGAAACCAAGCCCCATACGCCTAAAGTTAGCACGCTCGACCCGACCGAACGCCGCGAGGCAGGATGAGGCGTCCGGAGAAGTGGGTTGAGGACACGAAGGGAACGTTTGAAGCGACCGCAGTCACGGCAGAGAACGACACGTCGCACCTCGATCGCAGCCCTCGTTTGGCGCGCGCTCGCGGTCGCGCTGGTGGCGATCGTGTGCGGTCGCATCCCCGCTTCGGTCGCGCTGGTCGAGGTCGTGTACGAACGGAGCGCGCCGCCTCTCCCGCCGGACGACGCCTCGGCGCGCGACGCTTCGATCGACGTGCGTGCGCGAGACGAGAAAGGTGCGCCCCTCTTCGGGGTGCGCGTGCGCGTGCTCGCGCTGCGCGACGAGGCGGACGGACGTCGCGCCTACGCCGCGGGCGAAGGAACGGCGGGGCCCGACGGCCACGTGCGGCTCTTGCGCCTCCCGCGCGGCGAAGCCTGGATCACGGCGGACGCCGAGGGGCGCGCGCGCGCATCGAGCGCGGTCGTGCTGGAGCAGGGGGATCGGTTGGTCGAGCTCGTGCTCGAGGCCGGACATCGGCTCGACGTCGAGGTGAAGGACGAGCGAGGCGAGGCGATCGCAGGAGCCGAGATCGAAGCGGCCCAAGCCGATCCGCTCCCCATCGGCGCGCGCACGGGCGCCGACGGCGTGGCGCACGTCACGAGACTGGGAGCACCCCCATGGACCGTGACGGCCCGCGCGAAGGGGTTCGACGAGGTGACGACGCACGGCGCCCGCGAAGGGGAGCCGATGCGCATGGTGCTCCACAAGCTGGGCGCGATCGCGGTGCACGTCGTCGACGAGCACGGAGCGGGCGTCGCCGGCGCGCGCGTGCAAATCGCGTCGCCGTCGCTCTGGCCCGCGCGGTCGGCCGAGTGCGACGCCAGCGGCGCCGTGCGCATCGGCGCGCTCCCGGCGGGCACCTACGCGCTGCGCGCAACGTCGGGCGACCTCGCCTCGCCCATCGAGCTCGGGACAGAGCTCGCCCGCGGCGAAGAGGCGAACGTGACGCTCCGGCTCGCGGCGAGCGTGACGGTCGCCGTGCGCGTGGTGGGCGACGACGATGCACCGGTGTTCGGCGCGCGCGTGACGCTCGCCGAGTCCGGGATCTCGCCTTTTCCGGTCGAGGCGACGACCGATCGCGAAGGTCGCGCGCGACTCGGCCCTGTCGCGCGCGGCGCAGCGTCGGTCGCCGTCCGCGCGGAATCGTTCGTCGCCCGCGAGCTCGCCGTACCCGATCCGCTCCCGGCCGAAGTCCGCATCGCGCTCGCGCACGCCGGCACGATCGAGGGGCGCGTGGTGGACGCGCGCGGCTTCCCCATCGACGGCGCGACGATCGAGATCGCGGGTACGGCATTCGACGGCGCGCCGATCGACGACGATCCGCGACGCACGCGCTTCACGGACGCCCAGTTCGCCTCCGCGCTCGCGGGGCCACGACCGCTCGTTGCTGCCGGCGAGCTCGGCGTGATGCCGGGCCCGGTGCCGTCCATCCCCGCCGCGGGCGCCACGGTCGCCGGGATGCCCCCCACCGTGGGCACCACGGACGAGCCGTGGGTCACCCGCAAAGACGGGACCTACCGGGCATCCCCAGCTTCACCCGGTCGCGTACGCGTGCTCGTCCATCACCCGCAATACGTCGATGCGTCGAGCGACGCCGTGAGCCTCGCCCCCGGCGGCACCGTGATGCTCGACGTCGTGATGCACGCCGGCGGGATCCTCGAGGGTCGAGTGGTCGATGCCGGCGGCGGCGGCGTCCAGGGGGCGCGCGTGGTGCTGGCCGCGGCGCACGGCTCGATGGAGCGCATGGCGCGCACGGCGAGCGACGGATCGTTCGGCTTCGCCGCGGTGCCCACCGATGTCGTGCTCCTGGTTTCGCCGGACGACGAAGGGTCGAACGTGGAGCTGCGCGCGCACGTCGCGATACCGGAAGGGGGCCACAAGTCGATCACGCTCCAGCTGGGCCCCGCGCGCGACCCGCTCCCGGTCCGTGTGCGCGACGATCGCGGGTATCCCGTGGAAGGGGCGCAGGTCACGGTCGTCTCGCTCGACTCTACGAGCGCGCTCCGCGAGACCTCCTTCACCGATGGGCACGGCGAGACGGTTCTCCCGCACGCGAAGGGAATCGCGCTCCGCGCCGAGGTCAGAGCCGACGATCTCGCTCCATCCGTGATGAGGATCGAACCGTCTGCGAACGCCGTCGAGGTCACGCTCGCGCGCGCGGAGAGCGCGGCGGGAGAGGTCCGGTCGACGCGCGGCGACCCCATCGCCGACGCCGAGGTGACGCTCTACACGGATCTGGGCGCGCGCAAGTGCCGGACGAGCGCCGACGGCGCGTTCACGCTCGCCGAGCTCGCCGCTGGGCACGCGCGCGTCGTCGTGCGTGCGAGCGGCTTCGCGCGCGCATCGCGCGAGGTGAACGTGGACGCGAACGCCGGTCGTCGGCCGACGACATTCGAGCGAATCGAGCTGATCCCCGGCGGCTCCGCGGAAGGAGTCGTCCTCGATGCGCGCGGAGATCCGGTCATCGGCGCGCGCGTCGCCGTCGACCTCGTCCCCACGTACCTCGCGGTCGGTGCGACCCCACCTGGGGTCGCCGTCACCGACGCCCGCGGACGCTTTCGACTCGACGATCTCGCCGAGGGGGCGCTCACGCTCGAAGCGTTCTCGCCCGACCTCGGCCGCGCGCGTCAGGACACCCACGTCTTCGCGGGTGAGGTCACGCACGAGGTTCGCTTCGTTCTCCGCGGCGACGCGACCGCGGGCCCGCACTCCGCCGGCGAGCCCCGCGCAGCGGGGAGCGTCGCCATCACGCTCGGCGAGACGGGCGATCCGCGCGAGGTCGTCGTCGTCGCCGTCGCCGAGGGGAGCGAGGCCGAGCGGGCGGGACTTGCACCGGGCGACGCCATCGTCTCCATCGAGGGGGCCGCCGTCACGACGATGGAAGACGCCCGCGCGAAGCTCAGCGGGCCGCTCGGGGACGACGTGCTCCTCACCGTGCACCGCGGCGATCACGAAGAGTCTCTGCGCGTCGCGCGGGAGCCGGTCCGCCGATAGGAACGCCTCAGCGGACGCGCGTGAAGGTGATCGTCTTTCCTTCGACGACGTTCCACCGCATCGTCTTGTCGTCGAGGAACGTGAACGTCTGCGCGTCGGTCGGACCGTCCTTGTCGGTCACGATCGTCACCTGCGCCTTGTCCTCCTTCACGACTTTGTACGTACCGCTCTGCTTGTCGCGCGGAGTGATGACGGTGATCGAATCTCCGTGCACGTCGATCTCGGTGTCGCTCGCGAACGAAGTCGCCGCGGACTGCGCGTCGGCGGTGACCCCCTCCGCGCTCCGTCCCTTCCACTTGCCTTCGAGCCGCGCGGCGCCGGACCGGCACGCGCAGAAGCCCGCGAGGAGCAGGGCGAGCGCGGTCGCGCGAAGCATCACGAGAGCATACCCGGGTATCGCACGTTGGCGTCGTCCGCTTTTCACTGCTTCTTCGCCCGAGTCTTCATCATCCCAGAGTGTCGCCGGGGGGCGCGATCTCGGCCGACCCGAACGTCGCCAGCGTCTCGCCCGAGAAGCGCTGAACCATGTGCCGTTCGTTCACGCAGGCCAGGCGGGTGAACCCCTCGGCCAGCAGCTCGGGCTCGTCGCCGATGCGCTCCATGCGGTACTCGAAGCGCACCGACGCGGCGCGCAGCTCGACGAGGTGCGTCTCGATGGCGATCACGTCGTCGAACCGCGCAGGAGCGCGGTACCGAACGCTGGCCTCGACGACCGGCAGGTGAATCCCACGCGACGCCCAGTCGGCGTAGGTCACCCCCCGCCTGCGCAGCCACTCGACCCGTCCCGCCTCGAAGTATGCGAGGTAGTTCGAGTGATGGACGATACCCATCAGGTCGGTTTCGCAGAACCGGACGCGGAGGCGCGAGCGCGTGACGGCTCGCCCGGGATCGAGCGGGTGCATGGATTCGCGTGCTAGCACACTAAGGGTGGCCGACACGAAGCGCAGGCTCCCGGTGCTCAACACGGGCGGGGACAACGAAGAAGACGAGCGTCCGCCGTGGCATTGGGCGGGTTTTGGCGCACTGCTGATCTTCGGCGCCTGGCTTCCGCTGGCGTACGCAGCCAGCCTGATCGAGGCGCCTCTGCTCGCCAGGTTCAGCGACTCGAGCTCGCCTGCGGCGGTCGCCGAATCGATCCGGGAGGCGGCCCCCCACGATGTCGCGCGGCTCCAGATGGCCGTGCTCGCCCTGTTCGTGGTTCCGCTGGCCATCGGCGCGTTCGCAGGGGGCTTCGTGGTCGGGCGCTGGAGCCGGTCGGCCGGCCCTCGCGAAGCGGCCCTGGCAGGGCTCGCGGCGACGCTCGTGACGTGCGTGCTCTCCTGGATGGAAGAGGGGATCTCGGCCGCGCCGATGGCCGGGGTCGCCGTCGGCCTCCCTTTGGCGGCGCTGGGCGGATGGTTGGGCGCGCGGAGGAGGCGAGCGGCGGGGGTCGCGGCGTGACGGCGCGAGGCGTGCTATCCCCCGCGGTCGATGCTGGGGCTGAAGGTGGAGACCGATGCGGTGTGGGTCGAGGAGGCGATGCGCGACCTCGATCGCGTGCTCGTCGATCACGCCCACTGCGAGATGAAGGCGGCGACGAACGCGCTCTCGCTGGTGGCTCGTCACCCCGAGAGCGCCTCGCTCGTCCGCGCCCTGACCGAGCTGGCGCGCGAGGAGATCGAGCACTTCCAGCGCGTGCTCGTCGTCCTCGAGGCGCGCTCGCTCCCGCTCGGTCCGCCCCCGGTCGATGACTACGTAGCGTCGCTCCGTAGCGCGGCCCAAGCCGACACGCGCGGACCGAAGCTCGGTCCGCTGGTCGATCGACTGCTCGTTGGCGCGCTCATCGAGGCCCGCTCCTGCGAGCGGTTCAAGCTGCTGGCCGCCGCGCTCGAGAAGGCTGGCGAACAGGAGGTCAGCGCGTTCTACACCGAACTCCTCGCGGCCGAAGCGCGCCACTACCGGAGCTTCGTCGACCTCGCGGTCGAGAGCAGTCTTGCGAGCGGCGCCTCGCGCGACGACGTCCTTTCGCGGCTCGAGGTTCTCGCCGAGCGCGAAGGGGCGATCGTCCAGGGGTTGGCGCGAAGATCGAAAGCGCGCGCGACCATCCACGGCTGATCCCCGATGACGCACGACCCGAGTGACTTAGGATCGTTCGACCGCGACGTCGCCCGCGCGTTCGCCGCGTGGCGCACGTGGAAGCACGACATCGCGAGCGATCCGAAGTCGCGGGCGAGCGAAGAGCCGCTCGAACGTTGGCGCGCAGTCACGGGCAAGTCGCTGTACGAGACGCTCGGAGAGCTGTCGCCGAGCGCGTCGGAGGTTCCCCATCGCGACGCGCTCCGGCGGTGGGTCTACGCGCTCATGCAGGCGCGAATCGCCCAACCGCTCGACGCTGAGCTCGCGCTCGCCGAGCACGAGAAGAGCGCCCACGCCACGATCCCGGAGCCCCACCTCGCCAGCTTTCGCGATGCGCTGCGTGGCATCGTCGGCGGAGCGACGGCGCACGAGCGTGGAGCTTGGCTCGAAACGGCCTGCATGCGCGGCCCGGCGCTCGCGTCCGTCGCGCGTCGTCGACGCGAGCGACGCGACGAGGTCGCTCATCGCCTCGGGCTCGCGCACGAGGACGCGCTCTTCGCGGTCCCACGCGAAGCGCTGGTCTCGGCGGCGCTGGCGCTCCTCACCCGTACCGACGACCTCGCGCACGCGACGCTTCGCGACGCGCGCAAGCGAGGCGAGCTCCAGGAGTCCCCTCCCCTCGCAGTCGATGCCATCGCCATCAGCGTGAGCCGTGACGCGCCGGAGGGGTGGCCCGCGCGGCTCTCGTGGCAGTGGCTGGACTCGACGTTCGGCATGTTCACCAAGGGGCTCCGCCTCGAGCCGCCGCGCATCGTCTCCCCCATCGGGGCATCTACCTTCGCCCGCGCGTGCTCGGCGTTCGGTGCATCCCTTCGCGTCGCCGGCGCGTCGCCCTCGCTCCCGTTCGCCCTCGCGCGCGACCCGCAATTCACGGCGATGCACCGCTTCGGTTGCGTCTTCGGGGCCCTTGTCGCCTCGCCCGCGTTTCAGCGGCGCGTCCTCGGGAACGGCGCCCGCGTTGCGTCGAACCAGGCTCGCACGCTCGCAGGCATGGCGCTGCTCTACACGCGGCTCGAAGCCGCGCGCTTCCTCGTGGCGCGCGCCCCCTCGGCGATCCCCTTCGACGATCTCACGGCTCGAGTCTTCGGAGCGCCCCTCCCGCGCCCCCTCGCCGGCGCATGGCCCCGGGCCGAGGACGACGCCCCGGCGCGGCTCCTCGCGGTCCTCACGGCTCCCGCGCTCGCGTTCGACCTCGTCGATCGGTTCGACGAGGACTGGTTTGCGAACCCCCGCGCGGTCCTCCATCTGCGCGCGATCGCATCCGGACCCGCGCAGGAGGACCCGCCCGCTGATGTCGCCACGACCGTCGGACCTCTCGCGCGTGCGTTCGAAGAGGCGTGCGGATGATCCGAGCGATCGCGCTCGCGCTCGCCCCTCTGATCGCAGCCCCGATCGCTGCGACCCGGCAGCCACCGCCGCTCCCGATGCTGCCGAGCGTGGCGCACGCTCGCGTCGAGGTCGCCCACGACCACATCGTCACGATCGAGGACGTCGACCTGCCGCGAGGCGGTTGGCGGTACGGCGATCTCGATCTCTACGTAGCCTTCGGCGCCCCCGGCGCGCCCCTGGCGTTCGACGCGCGCCTCCTCTCGGTCGGTGACGGCGCGCTGGAGCCGGGCGAGTCCGATGCTGGCGAACGGCTCCCCGTCGATCACCAGTCGCATCGCCCTCCGACCGCACGCGAGCTCCTCGGCCCCTCGCAGATGGCCGGCGTCGTCATCCACGTACCTGACGCCTCGTTTCGTCGTGCCGTCGCTCGCGGCGGAATGGCCGTGCTCCGTCTTCGCTCGCTCCTCGCGCTCCCGGACGAAGACGCGCGCACCGGCCGCGAGGTCGTCCTACGCCTCGGCGCCTGGCAGGGGACGCCCCTCACGCTCGCGAGCGTTCAGGTGACGTCCACGGAGAAGTCGCTGCGGATCTCGGGCGCGGCTGCACACCTCTGCGGCCCCGACGCCGACTCGTGGCCTCTCGCCGTCGCGGTTCTGCCGGTGCCGTGGCCCGCCCCCGCGGCCCCGACTCCGGCGCCGATCGCCCCCGTCCTCGCCGTTCGCAACACGACCGACAACCTCTGCATCCGCTTCTGGGAACAGCCCTAGGACGGAAGCGAGCGAAGCCTAGAAGGCGTCGTTCGAGGTATCGACCGCTCCGCCGCCGGTCTCCGAGGTGTAGAAGAACCGAAAGCTCAGGCCGACCATCGTGTTCGGATGCTCGCTGACGACGTCCTGCCGCACGCCCGCCTCGACGCTCCACCGCGTATCGATGTACCCGAGGCCGCCCGAGACGGAGTGCGTCATGGTCCCGTCGTCGAAGCGGTATCCGACGCGAAGCGGCACGTGGCCGCCGAGAAAAACCTCGGCCCCAGCCATGTAGCGCCCGGCGGTCGACTTGTAGGTCGTGAAGTCCGCCATCGCGTCCGCCTCGATCGAGAAGATCTCGGACGTGTAGCCGGCTCCCCCTTGCAGAGTCGTCGGCGCGAGACCGACCCCCAGGTTCGTGAGGTTCTGCCCGACGACGCCGATCCGGAACCCTTCCGCCGGGATGATCGTCGCTCCCGCGCTAAGCGTGAGCGCATCCAGGATGGGGGAGACGGCACCGTCGGAGACCGGGCTGGCCCCGAGCGGTCCCGAGCCGGTGGCCTGATTCACACGCAAGTAGCGCACGCTGGCGCCCACGGCGAAGCGGTCCCCGAGAAGGTAGGCGAGGCCCATCCGCACGTCGGTCCACGACCGGTGGACCCCGTCGGGATCGAGCTCGTTCAGCGTCCCCGCGAGACCCCCCGCCAGCCGGCTCGTGCTGGAGTCGACGACCGCCAGGCCGTAGCTTTGACGCCGCGCCTCGGGCGAGACCGTCGCCAACCCTTCGAAGTGGTAGACGCGCGCCAGCGCGAGGTTCGCGGGGTTATTGTAGAGTGCAACCGTCGAGGTCCCGAGCGCGGTCTGGGCTCCGCCGAAGGCCATCTCCCGTGGGTTCTGGATCGCGCCGAGGTCGTACCCCTGCTCGAGGGACGTCGACGACGGGTCGGCGCTCGCAACACGCGCGAAACAAAGGATCGCCAACGCGGCAAGGCACGAGATCGACGGATTAATCCAGGAAATGACGCGGGGTGGACGGAGCACCGGCGTGGACCCTAACAGCGCGTGTAGGGCCGGAACAGTTTTCGACGCGACGCAAGCCTGAACCGACCGCGGCCGCACTCGCGAACCGTCAGGTGACAGGCAGGTGATGCGAACACGCCTTGCCCTTCCTGAGAGCGGGGCAATTGCCGCGTAACGGCGTGTCTTGACAGGGCGATCGTGCCAAAAAAAAGGCGATCCCGCATCACACGTTCACGCACTTCTCCGGGCAACGATTCGATTGCGCTGTTGTGACGCGGGGTTGCTCCAAGGGGTCCGTTTCGGTGCGTAGGCGGGGATGCACCGGCTGATGAGTTTCGGGTGGAGTACAATCAATAATGTCACACGATCCCGTTGAGTTACTCGCTCCGGGACGATCGCCGTAGACGAGCGTGAACGCGCTTGGTACCTCAACAACTCGCTTGGACGGATGCCGGTTCGGTCGTCCGGTCGTCGGTGGTCGTCGGGTCGTTTGGACGTGAGCTCTTCGGTGCGTGTGGTTGCATGCATGACGGGCATGTGTCGGGACGGTTCGGCGCTCGGCACCGAGGGCCGGGTCGCCGAGGGTCCTTCAGGCGGCGCTTGAGGGATGAACGGCAGGGGGCGGGAGTAGTACGAGGGTAGGTGGGGTCGTGGCTGTGGACCTGGTTGTCCACAGTCTGTGGATAAGTTGTGTCTTACGTGCGATCGACGATCTGGCCGCACGCTTGTGCTTCTGCTTCGACGGTTCGTACGGCGCCACCCGCGGTGGGCCGAAGCGGTGAACGAAGGGAACCTACGGGGATCCTCGAGTGCGTCGATTCGGCCTTCTGCGGGTGCGTCGTCTCTACGCTTCGGCGTCCACGAATCCGTCAACAACGTGATCGTTCGCCACGACGCTCGTGGCGTGTGTTCACGCATCGCATGAATTCAGCGGGTGGCCGGTGCAAGCGCGGATGATGCGGATGACCAACAACGAGAACGATGACGGCATGACGACTGCAGTGCGTCGCGCGAAGCAGAAGAGCGTCTCGACCTCCCCGACGCACGAGGAGACGCGAGCCCACGCCGTTGGCACGCCGACGACGTTCGAACCGATCGCCATGTTCGAAGAGGCCGTCGCGTTCACGCGCGAGCGTTCGCCGGCGAGCTTCGATCAGTGGTTCTCGGGCGTGCAGTTCGATTCGCTCGTCGATGGTGTTCTCAGCCTGCGTGCGCGCGACGAGTTCGTGCGTGAGTGGGTCGACGATCACTTCATGCCAACCTTGACCGATTCCATCCGCGCGAAGACGGGGTGGAGCATCCAGGTGGCGTGGACCATCGACGGAACGTTGACTCATCCCATCGCGGATCAGCCCAGCTCCGCCCCCGTGCGCCCTCGCGCGCTCACGTTGCGCGCCGAAGCGCCGACGAGCGTGCAGCTTCGCGCCAGCGCCCCTCCGCCTTCCCCCACGAGCGGGGTCGAGCTCCCGGCCGAGCGCTCCTCGGGCGTTCATCCGGTGACGCCTCTGCCCCCCGGGCCGGTCGGCGTTGCGCCCGCGCTGGAAGGGCTAAACCCCAAGTACACGTTCTCGAACTTCGTGGTGGGCCCGACCAATCAGCTCGCCCATGCGGCATCGATCGCTGCTGCGGGGGGCGCGGGGCGACGCCACAACCCGCTCTTCATCTGCGGCGGCACGGGCCTCGGCAAGACGCACCTCGTCCACGCCGTCGCGCATCGCGTGAGGAGCGAACGGCCCAGCGCGCGAATCGTCTACATCTCGGCCGAGAAGTTCGTGAACGAGTTCGTCCAGGCGCTCCAGGACCAGCGCATGAACGAGTTCCGCGCGCGCTACCGCGAGCGTTGCGACCTGCTCATCATCGACGACATCCAGTTCCTGGCCTCCAAGACGCAGACCCAGGAAGAGTTCTTCCACGCCTTCAACGCACTCCATCAGGCCGACAAGCAGATCATCGTCACCAGCGACAAGTACCCGCAACAGCTCGAGCGCATGGAGGAGCGCCTCATCTCGCGCTTCACCTGGGGCCTGGTCGCGGACATCCAAACGCCCGAGCTGGAGACGCGCGTCGCGATCCTCCGGAAGAAGGCGGCCATCGAGCACATCGACCTCAAGGACGACGTGGTTCTCTACCTCGCTCAAGCGATCCGCTCGAACGTGCGCGAGCTCGAGGGGACACTCATCCGCCTGGCGGCGAAGTCGTCGCTCCTCGGGCGTGCGATCGATCTGGAGTTCGCCAAGCAAGAGATCGCGTCCTCGGGCGTAGCGCGAGCGAGCGAGACGAGCGTCGAGGACATCCAGCGCGTCGTTTGTCACTACTTCAAGCTTCGCAGCACGGATCTGCTCTCGAAGGATCGGCACAAGAGCGTCGCCTTCGCGCGCCATGTGGCGATGTACCTCTGCAAGCAGCGGCTCAAGTGCAGCTTCCCCGAGCTTGGGCGTGCCTTCGGCAACCGCGATCACACCACGGTCATGAGCGCCGTGCGAAAGATCGATTCGCTGCGGAGCGACAGCGCCGAAGTTCGCGCGGATCTCGAGGCCATCGAGCGGAAGCTCGGCTCCATCGACTGAGCTGACGGCCCGCGACGGTTTGCTCGTTTTCCGTACCCACGCGATCCCGCGTACGCTCGTCGCGGTGTGTCTTCGGGTCGTGCAGCTGGCGCTCTTCGCCTTCGCGATGATCGCGTTCGTCGGTTGCGCGAGGAGTGACCCGCACACGATCACGCTGCCCGACTGGACGTTCGTCGGCCCCGATGGCGCCACCGTTGCGCTCCACCTGCCGACGCGCGTGGATGCAAAGCTCCCGAGCGCCCCGACCGAGTACGCGATTCGAGCACACGTGAACGTGCCCGAGCCCCTGCGTGGGCATCGACTCACGCTGGCCTTTCCATTCCTCCACGCGCGGGGCGAGCTCCGCGCAAACGGCCAGCTCATGGTCGGGCTCACGCCGGAGATGCGCGAAGGTTTCCGCGGCACCGACCAGCCGCGATGGCGAATCCCCGCGGAGGTCACGCGTTCGGGCAACGTCGATCTGGAGCTCACGATCTCCTATCGCCACGTCATGGCAGGGTGGCTCGATCTCCCGCCGAGGCTGAGCGACACCGATGACGGTGACGCGCCCTTCACGTTCGTCGCAACCTTCGATCGTGCCCAGGCCGCCGGTTGCCTCGCGACCGTGTCGCTCACGTCGCTCCTCTACGGCATCATCTTCGTCCTCGATCGCCGACGAAAGGCGCACGGGTGGCTCACGCTCCAGGGGTTCGCCGGCGGAGCCGGGTATGCCATCGCATACGTCGGAGTGTCGCAGCAGATCTTCGGCGTGTACGAGAACTCGTTCATTCCCGTCCTTCTTTGCCTCGGGGTCACGGCGAGCGTGGAGTTCACGCACGCTCAGTTCGGTCTCGCGCGCCCTTCGCGGTGGTGGTGGGGGGGACTCGCCGGCTGCGTCGTCCTGGCCGTGCTCTTTCCGAGTCCGTTCTTGGGGCCCAAGATCGTCCCGCCTTACTCGTGTGCGTTTCCGCTGGTGAACGTCGCGTACCAGGTGCCGCTGGGGTGGCGCATCTGGCGCAGACAGAAAGCACTGGCGGCGATCGTGATCTCGCTCTCGTGGGCGTGCCTCGGCGTCCTCGGCCTCCCCGACCTGTTCGCATGGGGCGGTCTCGGCGAGATCGCGGGCGGGCTGCGCGGAGCGTGCGCTGGCCTTGCTATCGTCGCGTTCATGCAGGCGATCGTGCTGAGCGTGGAGCACATGAAGACGCTCGCGCGCGCCGACGAGCTCAACGAGTCGCTCTCGAGTCGCGTCGACGCGCTGCGCATGAAGAACGACGAGGTCTCGCATCTGAACGACGAGCTTCGGCGGCAGATCGGCGCGCGTGCCGACGCGCTGGCGCTGGCGCTGGCGCAGGCGAGCGCTCCGCGAAACGACGGACCCCGGCTGCTCGAGGCGGGCGAGATCGTCGCCAAGCGTTACCGCGTGGAGCGGTCCATCGGAGAGGGGGCCACGGGGAAGGTCTACGAGGTCACCCGTCTGGTCGACGGCGCGCGGCTCGCGCTGAAGCTCCTCGACCCCTCGTCGGACGCGACCGAGATGGCTCGCTTCGCGCGCGAGGCGCAGATCATCTCCCAGATCGACCACCCGAACGTGATTCGCATCGAGGACGTGGACGTCACGTACGAGGGTTTCTTCTACCTGATCGTCGAGTTCGTCGAAGGGCTCTCGCTGCGCCACCACTACGATCACGCGCGATCGCTCTCGTGGAACGTCGACGTGCTCGCGCAGGTGGCTCAGGGCCTGTCCGTCGTGCACGCGCACGGGATCGTCCACCGCGACCTGAAACCAGGGAACGTGCTGGTGACCAGCGCGCCCGACCATGATGCCCGCCCGCGCGTGAAGCTCGCGGACTTCGGGATCTCCAGCTCCGGGCTCGACACCAAGATCCCTTCCCCGCAGTCCGAGCTCCTTGCACCCCTCTCGGCCTCGGTATCGCGCACGATGGCGACGGTCCGCGAGCGCGAAGTGACGGGCCCGACGAAGCCGACGATCACCAGGAGCGAATCGCTGCTCACGGAGACGGGCGCATGGATGGGCACGCCGAAGTACATGGCACCGGAGCTCGGCGGGGCGGCGAAGCATGCGCGTCCCTCGGCCGACGTCTTCGCGTTCGGCGTCATGGCTCACGAGCTCCTCGCCGGCAGAGCGCCGTTCGAGGAGTCTCCAGCGGTCTTGCGCGTGCGCGGTGATCCGTTCGCGCGACCACCACGGATCCATGCCTCGAGCGGAGAGCTCGAGAGCGAGATAGGTCTGTTGCTCGACCAGTGCCTCGCCGAGTTGCCGGATGACCGGCCCGCTGCGCGCGTGGTCGCAGACGCGCTGGGCGCCTACGCCGCGAAGCTCGCGCGAGGCGACCGCACGTCGCGGGCCTCCTTCGTCTAGATCGTCAGGCGCCAGCTCGACTCGTTGCCGCTGTCGAGGACGTCGACCCCCATGGCCGCGAGCTCCTTGCGCAGGGAGTCGGCGCGAGCGAAGTCCTTGGCGCCGCGCGCGTCCGTTCGCTCGCGGACCTTCGCGTCGATCGCGCGCGCGTCGAGACCGCGGAGCTTCAGTCTTCGCACGCGCGTCCGCCGCGCGAATTCCTCGCTCGGCGCCTGCATCAGTCCGAGCGGCGCACACGCACCATCCAGCGCTTGCACGGCGCGCGCGGCGAGCTGTCGCGCGGAGTCCTGCGCCGCCTTGCTGTTCTTGAGCTTGCCGATCTGGATCACGACCTCGTTCGCCGCCTTTGCCAGCTCGGCAATCGCCGCCAGCCCCTGCGGGGTGTTCAGGTCCCGGTCGAGCGCCGAGAGGACGCGAACCGGCGCTTCGTCGATGATCTTCGCTTGACCCTGCAACACGTTGCCGACCGCGGCCTCCGCCCCTTCGGCCGCGAGGACGAGCGAATCACGTGTGTTGTACAAGTACTCGACGCGCCGTTCCGCGTCGTCCAGCGCGGGGAACACGACGCGCCCGTCTTCGCGCTTCTCCACGTCGAAGCCCAGCGGGCCTCGGTAGTGCGTACCCAGGAAGAAGTAGCGTAGCGCCTCCGCGTCGTTGCGCACGAGGACGTCCTCGATCGTGACGAAGTTTCCGAGCGACTTGCTCATCTTCTCCTTGTCGACGTTGAGGAACCCTCCGTGCATCCAGTACTTCGCGAACGGTGCCCCCCAGGCGGCCTCGCTCTGCGCGATCTCGTTCTCGTGATGCGGGAAGATGAGGTCCATCCCGCCGAGGTGGAGATCGAAATGAGGGCCCAGGTATTTCGCGGCCATCGCGGAGCACTCGATGTGCCATCCGGGGCGCCCCTTGCCCCACGGGCTCGGCCACCCCCAGCCGTCTTCGCTCTCGCCCTTCCAGAGGGCGAAGTCGAGCGGATCTCGCTTCGTCTCCGAAACCTCGATGCGCTCGCCGGCACGCAGATCGTCGATGTTTCGATGCGAGAGCTTCAAGTAGCCAGGGAAGCTCCGTACGGCGAAGCAGACGTCCCTCCCCTTCGCGGTGTCGGTGACGTACGCGTTCCCCTTCGCGATGAGCTCTTCGATGAGCGCGATGATCTCGGGGATGTGAGTCGAGACGCGCGGCTCGTGCGTGGGATCCGTGCAGCCGATCGCGCGAAGCTGGGCGTCACAGGCGTCGCTCATCCGGGCCGAGAGCGCCAACGGCTCCTCGTTGCGCTCACGAGCACGCGCGAGGATCTTGTCGTCGACGTCCGTGACGTTGCGGACGACCGTGACCTCGAAGCCGCGCGCACGGAGGTGCCGCGTGAGGATGTCGGCCATGGTGTAGGTGCGCGCGTGGCCGGCGTGCGCGAGGTCGTACGTCGTGATCCCGCAGACGTAGATGCTCGCCTTGCCTGGAACCATCGGTTCGAAAGCCTCGAGCCTCTGCGTGAGCGTGTTGTGGAAGCGGATGGTCACGATAGGGGCGGTATAGCTTCGCAGGCCCGAAACGTCACGCTCGGCCACGCCCTCTGGAGAGCCCGCGCGCCGCCAGTCGACGAGATAGGCGTGGTAAGAAGGGCGTGATGATGTGCCGCCGTGCCGCGCGGTTCGCGTGCGTTCTTCTCGAAATGACCGTGGCCGTCGTGCTGGCGACCGCGTGCGGCGCCGGGGAGGCGAGCCTGCAGGGCGGCGTCTATCGCGACGGCGCGGTGAGCTTCCGCGTCGGCGGGGTACCGGCGGAGTGGCGCGCGGTGCATGTCGATCAGGCCACGCTCGCCTTCCGCGACGAGAGCCGGCGAGCGTCGATCCTGCTGGACGCGCGCTGTCACCGGAAGGACGACGACGTCCCGCTCGTCGCGCTCACCGATCACCTGATGATGGGGACGACGGCGCGGGAGATCGACTCGCAGGTGACCATCCCGTTCGACGGGCGCGAAGCCATGCACACCGTGATGCGCGCGAAGCTCGACGGCGTACCGATGGACTACGACGTCTTCGTCTACAAGAAGGACGATTGCATCTACGACTTCGTCTACGTCGCGGCGCCCGACAGCGACCGTGAGCCGGGCAGTGGCACGGCGGCGTTCGAGCGCTTCGTCGCGTCGTTCCATGCACTCACGGGGCGCACGCCGTGACGGAGGCCGCTCGCCCGCCCGAGTCCACCCGGGGACCGACCTCGGTGATCCCGCTGCCGCCTGCAAGCGAGACGCTGTTCAAGGAGTACAAGCGGCGCACGCTCGCGCTGCTCGAGCAGCTGGGCGAGGTCGTTCTCCTCACGCAGAGAACGGCGCGCATGGCGTTCAAGCGGCCGTTCGAAGGAGCGGCCATCATCCATCAGCTCGACTCGCTCGGCGTGAACTCGATGGGAATCGTGGCGACGACCTCGATCTTCATCGGGATGGTCATGACCATCCAGTTCGCCTTCGGACTCAGCCGCTTCGGGGGCGTGGAGTACATCCCTCGCGTGGTGGTGCTCTCCTTCGCGCGGGAGCTGGCGCCGACGTTGACGGCCGTCATCGTCGGAGGCCGCATCGGCAGCGGCATGGCCGCCGAGGTGGGCGCGATGAACGTGACCGAGCAGGTCGACGCCATCCGTGCGCTCGGGGCCGACCCCGCGAAGAAGCTCGTCCTTCCGCGCGTCGTAGCGGCCATGGCCGTGCTGCCGCTCCTCAGCACGTTCGCCCTCGTGCTGGGGACCCTCGGAGCGATTTTCATCTGCGACGTGCAGTTCGACATCGCACCGGAGTTCTTCATCCGCTCGTCGCTCGAGAGCGTCTTGCTGAGCGATCTGTGGAGTGGCCTCGCGAAGACCCCCGTCTTCGGCTTTCTCATCGCGATCATCGGCTGCCACTTCGGGTTGCGGACGACCGGCGGAACCGAAGGGGTCGGGACCAGCACCACGCGCACCGTGGTCGTCGTCTCGATTGCGATCTTGGTCGCTGACTTCCTCATGACGAAGCTCTTCATCGCCTTCGGTGAGACCTCGTGAGAAAGACTGCCGCACGAGGTCGGGTAGCGGTCGCGCTCCTGCTTGCGTTGCCTGTGACGATGGCCGTCATCGGGGTCGATGCGTCGGCGCGGCGTGCCTCGCGCGCGCGCCAGCAGGCCATGATCGACGCCGTGGCGAAGATCGTTCCGTCGAACGATCTCGCGATCTCCGGCGGTGCACGATGGCTTCGCTTCCCGTCGATGGAGGAGCCTGGTGCTGCCTTCCAGGATGGCCCCGCGCTGCCTGATCCCGATCCCGCCGGTGGCGCGATGGCCCCTCCCGTCGCCGTCTGGAGCTCGGCTGTCCGATGAGCAAGAGAAGCACGACGTCGCTACTCGGTTACGCCATGGGATCGCTCGGGCGACGGCGCGCGAAGTCGCTGGCGCTCGGCGGAGGTCTCGCGTTCGCCGTGGCGCTCGTGGCGGCGGTGCTCTTCTTGACGTCTGCCTTGCGTGGTGAGGCCGATCGCGCGCGCCTCGCGATCCCCGACGTACTCGTCCAGCGTCTCGTCGGCGGGCGACCGGCGACGATCACCGTCGCGGAGGCTTCGAAGCTCGCTGACATCCCCTCGGTTCGCGCCGTGCGCCCGCGCGTCTGGGGCTATGTCTTCATGCCCGATCTTCAGGGGAACGTGACCGTCGTCGGCGTGCCCAAGAGCGTGCCTTCGCTGGACGAGGTCCGCGGCACCATCTCGGAGGGGCGCGATCGCAGGGCGGGCGCGCACGAGATGATCCTCGGCACGGCGTTGGCGCGGTTCCTCGGGCTGCACGTCGGGGACTCGCTCGCGCTTCCGTCATCCACGCCGACGGCTCCCCTGCAGCTCGTCGGCACGTTCGCATCGAGCGTCGAGGCGTACACGAACGACGTCATCGCCTGCGACGAGGACGACGCTCGGGCCGTCCTGGACGTTCCTCCCGATGCAGCGGCCGACATCGCTCTCGACGTCATCAATCCCGCGGAGGCGCGCGTCGTCGCGCGCACGGTGCTCACGCGTCTGCCCGGAACGCGCGTCGTCGAGCGCGAGCTTCTCGGGCGCGTCTATGCGCTCGCGTACGGTCGCCGCGCGGGGCTAGTGTTGGCCGCGCTCGTCCCCGCGTTGCTCGCGCTCTTCGTCCTCGCGTGGGACCGCGCGAGCGGCCTCGGCCCGGACGAGAAGAAGGAGATCGCGATCCTGAAGGCGGTGGGATGGTCGAGCAGCGACGTCTTGTGGGCGAAGCTCTACGAATCGCTGCTGGTCGGCGCGTCGGCGACTGCGGCTGGGCTCGCGCTCGCGTACGGGTGGGTCTTCTTGCTGGGTGCGCCTGGCCTGCGCGCGGCGATCGCCGGGTGGAGCGTGCTCTATCCGGAGGGGGTGCTCACACCCGACGTGGACGTCGCGGAGCTCCTGGCCATCGCCCTCACGGTGCTGGGGCCGTTCGTGAGCTTGAGCATCGTCCCGGCGTGGCGGGCCGCATCGCTCGATCCGATGGAGTCGATGCGCGGCTAGGATGCCGGCACGCAAGAAGAGGTAAACTCCGTCCATGAAGCTCGAGCCGCAGGTCTTCACGCTCGAAGAAGCGAACTCGCTCGTTCCGCAGCTTCGCACGCTGGTGGGCCAGCAGCTCGCGCGCCGGGCCGACATCGAGGATCGACTGAAGTCGCTTGCGGAAGCCACCGGGGAGATGCCGACCGAGATCTCGCCGCCCGAACCGAATGACGCGCCGGCGGTTCGCGAGCTGAAGCAAGAGCTGCTCGAACGGATCGGCCGCTACCAGGAAGCCTGGAGTGAGGTCGAGCGGTTGGGGGCAGTCGTCAAGGATCCGCGTGTCGGCTTGGTCGACTTCTACGGGCACGTGGAGGGCAACGCGGTCTGGCTGTGCTGGAAGTACGGCGAGGACGAGATCGCGCACTACCACGCGCTCGACGAAGGTTTCGGTGGGCGCAAACCGATCGGCATGTCGATCAAGCAACGGCTGCTCAACTAGCGATGATGGCCCCCGATCGAGCTGCCGCTGCGCGCGCCATAGACGCCTTCTTGCGCGCCATCGGCCGCGACCCAGCGCAGGAGCCGGCGCTCCAGGGCACGGGCTCCCGCGTAGCCAATGCGTACATCGACGAGCTGTGCGATGGCTACGCGGTCGACGTAGGTGCGCTCCTCCTGGAGAGCGCGATCGACGGGTCGACCGACATCGTGCTCCTCCGCGACCTGGCAGTGACGACGATGTGTCCGCACCACCTGCTGCCGGCGAGCGGAGTCGCGCGCGTCGCGTTCGCGCCGCGCGCGAAGCTCGTGGGCATCGGGACGATCGTGAAGCTGGTCGATGCGTTCGCGCACCGCTTGACGCTCCAGGAGACGATCGGCGACGAGGTGACGCGCGCCCTCGTGGAGCACCTGGGCGCGGTCTGGGCCGGATGCCGGATCGAGCTCGCGCACGCTTGCATCGTCGCGCGCGGCGAGCGGCGCCACGGCGCTCGCGTCGAGACCGTGGCTCTCGCAGGTATGCTCGACGCGACGACTCGACTCGTCGCGCATCGCGCGCTCGGGGTCGGCGAGTGAGTGACGTCGTCGTCGTGACGGGGGGGGGGCGCGGCATCGGGCGCGCGGTGGCGCTGCACCTGGCCGATCGCGGGTGCGACGTGGCACTTCTCGCGCGAACCGTCCCGGAGCTCGACGAGGTCGCTTCTGCGATTGTCGGGCGAGGACGACGAGCGCTCGCTCTCCGGTGCGACGTCTCCAGTGCGAGCGAAGTCGAGCGAGCCGCTTCGCGCGTTCAGGCCGAGCTCGGCGTCGCGCGCGCCGTCGTGAGCAACGCGGGGCTCGTGCGCCGCGCGAACGTCGTCGACACCAAGGAGGAAGACTGGGACCGCGTCATCGACGTGAACCTGAAGGGGGCGTTCCTGGTCGCGCGAGCCTGGGTTCCGCAGATGCTTTCCGCCAAGCGCGGGCGCTTCATCGCCGTGGGGAGCATCTCATCGACGCTCGGAACGGCGACGCAGAGCGCGTACTGCGCCGCAAAGTGGGGTCTGGTCGGGTTCGTGAAATCCCTGGCAGAGGAGCTCCGCGGTCACGGGCTTCAGGCGATGTGCGTCCTGCCGGGCTCGGTCGACACGGCGATGCTCCGCGGGAGCGGCTTCTCCCCGCAGATGTCGCCCGACGAGGTCGCGAAGCTCGTGATCTATGCCACGCTCGACGCGCCCGACGCCATGAACGGAAGCGCGATCGAGATGTTCGGTCCATGATGGGCGAACGAGCTGCCTCGGGCGCGCGGAGAGATGTGACGTGATGTCGAACGACGATCTCCCCTTCGGCGACCTGGACCGAGTCATCGCGGATCTCCCGGTCTTCCCGCTGCCGGGCGCGGTGCTCTTCCCGCGCGCGCTCCTCCCGCTCCACATCTTCGAGCCGCGCTACCGAGCGATGCTCGCGCATTGCATGGCGACGAACCGCGCGATGGTGATCGCTCGTTTGTCGGAGGACGCCGAGCTCGACGACCAGGAGTCTCCGCGGTTCGCGCGCATCGCCGGGCTCGGGTTCGTCGTCGAGCATCGCGCTCTCCCCGATGGCCGCGCAAACATCTTGCTCCAGGGTCGCGCACGCGTCTCGATCGAGGAGATTGCCTCGGCGGACCCGTTCCGACGAGTTCGCGCCGAGCTGATCGAGGATCTCGAGACGAGAGTCCGCGAATCCGATCGCGTCGCGCTCATCGCCGCGGCCACGTCCTTCGCCGGCGAGCTCCACAAGCACGCGGACTTCACGTTCTCCGTCCCCAGCGGCTCGGCGGAGGGCTCGATCGCCGATCTCTGCGCACAGCACCTGATCTTCGACGCTGACGTGCGCCAGGCGGTCCTCGAAGAGCGTGACGTCGCGGCGCGCGTTCGCCGCGTGACCGCAGAGCTTGCGATCCAGCAGCGCGCACTGCAGCGCGAGACGGGGAGCGCCCTCAATTGAAGTGCGTGGGGCGCGTGCCGCGGGCGACGCTGGAGGCAAAGAAGCTCGTACGCATGAAGTATCCGCCGTGGGACGTTCTCGTCACATGGGTGGATGGTGAGCCCTGCGCCGTGGAAGATGCCTGCAATCACGCGGGCGCGAGTCTGTCGGAGGGGGAGCTGGACGAGAGCGGCAGGTGCATCGTGTGCCCCATGCACGCTTATGTCTTCGAGCTGAAGACCGGAAAATGCGTCGCGCCCGTCGGGCTCTGCGACGACCAGCGGGCGTTCGTGGCGCGCATCGAGGGGGAGGACGTCGTCGTCTACGACCCGGTGAACATCGTCATCGTGCCGTAGGTGACCGAACGGTCAGGAACTCGAGGGGAGGTCCATCGCAGTACGCGCGTAGTATCGCCCGATGACTACCCGCAAGAGCACCGTCACGCGCCCGCTCACCTCTCTTCGCTCCCCCAACGGAACCATCGGAGTCGCGGTCTGCGTGCTGCTGGTCGGCGGCGCCTCCGGCTGCAAGAAAGACGTGACGGCTGCAAAGTGGGGCCTACCGGTGGACGCCAAGCAGCTCCCCGGCACGACCGATGTCATCGAGGCCGAAGTCATCGATGGCACGCGCGAGGCCGACCCGCACGTCCGACAGATCTATACGAGCGCTGAGCTCGGGTCCGAGATCTGCCGCGTCGGCGCCCAGGATCCGGCGCGACAGCTGGAAGTGATGAGCGTCCTCGGGTCGAGCAGCGCCAAGCAGTTCTTCAAGCAGGCGAGCCTCGATCAGGTTCAGTCGCTGATGGAGTGCGGCACGCTCCTCACGACCAACCTCGATCAGCCGTACCAGACCGCCATCAACTTCACCGACGACACGAGCCTGAAGCAGAGCGTCGGCATCCTGAAGCTAAAGGTCGAGGATTTCCCCCCGAAGTACGGCCTGACCAAGCACGCCTTCTCCGGCATGGATGGGCTCTGCAGGACGAGCGATCCGAGCAAGCCGAATGCGCCGACGATGGACTGCACGGCGACGTCGGAGGCCGCGCTCCACCAGGGCTCCTCGTGGTTCCTCGGCAAACGGGGCGCGCTCGACAGCATCGCCCACACGATCTCGTCACCGAAGTCGGAGCTCACCACGCAGGTATCGGCGTTGAACGACGCCGCGGCGCAGATCGAGGGGCTCAGCTCGACGCGCATCCAGGCGCAGCTCACGACGGCGAAACCGTTCCTTCAGGCACCCTGCGAGTGGGGCGGGTTCCAATCGTCGGGGAGCCTCAGCGACTTCGTCCAGTCGTGCTTCCCGACCAGCGACGACAAGGTCATCCAGGACATCGACGCCAAGCTTCGTGCCGCAGCGTTCGAGATCGAGCCGGACGTCGTGAAGGAAGGCGCGGTGCACGGGAACATCGTGCTCATCGCGCGTGACGACGACGCGGCGAAGGAAGTTCAGAAGGACGCGACCGATCTGGCGGCCGACTGGAAGTCGCAGATGCAGAACAACGAAGCCAAACAGATCAAGCAGGCCAAGACGAACCCGACCAGCCTCCGGCAGAAGAGCTGGGCAATCATCGTCGACAACTTCCAGCGCGCGATCGAGAACATGAAGGTCACGCGGAGCGGACGCGCAGTGAAGCTCGCGTTCAACGAAAAGCTCGGCGACGACGACAAGAAGGACCTCGACGCGGCGAACAAGGAGACGATGGACAAGCGATCCGCGGTGGCCGACGTGCTGGACGCGATCCAGTCCAGGAAGGCGCTGCCCGCCGACGCGCTCACCAAGCTCGTAGGCGGACCGTGGGCGACGTACTTCGTGCAGGCCTCGACGTTCGACCCCTCGACGAAGGCGCCGATGACGTCGAGCGAGTGTGCGACCGCAAAGAAGTCGGCGGCGAAGCTGAAAGCGCACGACATGGCGAACCAGCAGGGGACGTGGTTGCTCGGCCAGATCCAGGGGGCGAACTGCAAAGCACCGCCGACCTTCGCGGCCGCGACGCACACGTGCGTCGTCGCAGGCTTCGCGACGGCCGCGGATCTGTCGAAGTGCGCAGCTCCCGCCGAGCCGCCGGAGTCGGAGTTCGGCGATCACGCCGCGAAGAGCGCGTCGAAGTAGCTCGCCGCGCGTCCCGGCCACGCTACTCGGGGTTCTTGCCCATCACGGAGTAACCCTTGTCGACGTAGACCGTGCTCCCCGTGATCCCGCTCGCCAGCGGGCTCGCGAGGAACGCGGCTGCGTTGCCGACCTCGCTCGCCTCCAGAGCCACCGGGAGCGGCGAGTTCTTCGCGCAGTATTCGACCATCGCCCCAATGATCCCGATGGCGCTCGCAGCGCGCGAAGCGAACGGACCGGCCGAGATCGTGTTGACTCGAATTCCGAGCTTCCGCCCGGCCTCGAACGCCAGGACGCGCGTGTCGCTCTCCAGCGCAGCCTTCGCCGCCGACATGCCGCCCCCGTAGCCGGGGATGACCCGCTCGCTGGCCATGTACGTCAAAGAGAGCACCGAGCCGCCCGGGCGCATCATCGGGCCCAGCCGTTGAACCATGGAGACGAGCGAGTAGGCGCTCACGCTGACGGCCGCGAGATAGCCGGCGCGGCTCACCTCGAGGAGAGGCTTCTTCACCTCGGGCCCGTTGGCCAGCGAGTGAACGAGGATGTCGAGCGGCTTGTCGCCGAAGTCCGCGTGGAGAGACTTGGCCATGCCGTCGATCGTGAAGTCCCCGCGCTCCGCGTAGCGCTTGTTCGTGCGCACGTCCTCGGGGACGTCGGCCATCGTGTCGTAGGCGGCGTCGAGCGGATAGATCTTCTCGAACTCGAGCATCCCGCCGCTCGAGAGCTTGCGCCCCTCGTCCATCTTCCCGCGACGCAGCAGCGTCTCGAAGATGCCCATCGCCGGCGGCCACGTCCCGACGCATACGCTGGCTCCCGCCTCGGCGAGCGCCTTCGCGATCGCAAACCCGAAGCCGCCGTCGTCCGCCACGCCCGCGACCAGCGCGCGGCGCCCCTTCAAGTCGAGAGAGAGCATGCGTGGGGTATCGCGCACGTCATGGCCGCCTTGCAACCGCGACGCGCGTTCACCCGTCGATCCTGACCCGATTCACGCTGATGCGCGACGCGCTCGAGGGCTCGTCGCGGACGCTCGCCGGCGCGTCCGCGCGGGGCTTGGACGCCGGCGGCGGAGGGGTGTGCCCCTTGGAGGTCTTCCTCGATCGCCCTAGCCCGAGCGATGCCAACACGCGGAGCGAGATGAACTTCGACATACCCACCTCTACGAGTTGGCCCCCCTTTCCCACGGGATGCCCCGTCTGTCACGCCGTTCGAGCGAATGACGCGCTATCCGCGCGTGAAGACTCGATGAAATTGGCGGGGGGCGCGGCGCTTCCGCAGGCACTTCGTCGTGGCCGGCATGTAACAGACGGTGAGCGCGCGACGGGGACGACCCGTCGTGTTCACGCCGGACCGGTGCCAGGCGTAGTTGTGGATGAGGATCGCTTCGCCGGCGCGCGCCGGCAGCGCGACGACCGACGACTCGACGTTGCGCGCTTCCACGATCTCGCGCGGAACGACGCCCCCGAGGGGGGTGGCGAGCCCGCCGTGCGTGCCCGGGAGGATCTCGACGCAACCGGCATCCTCGGGGGCGTCGTCGAGTGCGGTCCACACCTGAAGCTCAGGATCGCGGTCGAGCCCCCAGAACGCGCCGCCGTCCTGGTGCCAGGGGAGGCTCGTACCGCCGCTCGCGCTCTTCGACATGATGACGGCGCGGTAGAGGACCACGTCGCCGTCGATGTGCGCCCGCACGATGCGCTCGACGAGCGGGCTCTCGATCCAGGCGCTGAAGACCGGGTCGCGCTCGACCTTCTCGATCTTGCGGTAGTTCAGCGAGGGTCCCTCCCACCCGCGGCCGTAGACGAGCTCCTCGTAGCGACCCGACTCGGTGTCGAGCTGGTAGAAGAGCCCGTCGTACGTGACGCGACCGAGCATCAGGTCGTCGGAGCGGGCGCGCATCGCCTCCAGCGCTTCATCGCTGGCCACGCGGCCGAGGAGCGCGTAGCCGTCTCGTCGGAAGCGCGCGAGGACGTCTTGCACGTCGAGCGCCTGGGAGTCTTGGTGGAGGAGGTTCATCGGGCGTAGGTGGCGTCGGTACCTTGGAACGCGACATGGAGCTCGTCGAGCTTCGCGCGCACCCCATCGGCGAGGGCCGGGCGCTGGCAGGCGTCAATCCCCGCGTCGAGCTGCTCGACGGTGGCGGGGCCGAGCAGCACGGAGTCGACCCCCGCTCGCTGCGCGCAGAACACGTAGGCGAGCTCGACGAGAGTGAGCCCGGCGTCTTTCGCGATCCCGGAGAGCGCGTCGACGAAGTCGAACATGCGCTCGGTCCAGTAGCGCCGCTGGTACATGCGATTGCCGTCGAAGCGCGACCCCTTGGCGGGCCCGCTCGACCGCGCGTGCTTCCCCGTGAGGAGACCGCCGGCCAGCGGGTTGTAGATCGTCGTGTGGATCGGGTGCACCCGGGCAAAGGCGAACCACTCGACGTCGAGCTGGCGGATCATCGCGTTGTACATCTGCTGGGCGACGATCGGCCGCGGCATCCCGCGCGCGTCCGCGACGTTCATCGCGTCGAGCACCTGCCAGGAGGCGAAGTTCGATACGCCCCACGCGCGTGCCTTTCCGGCGCGGAGAATCTCTTCGATGGCCGAGAGCGTCTCGGCGATGGGGGTCATCCGATCGGGCGCGTGCAGGTAGTAGACGTCGACATGGTCGAGCTTCAGGCGGCCAAGGCTCTCGTCGATCGCGCGGAGGACGCGCTCGGGCGCGAGCCCCTCCGGCTTACCCGAGGTGCGGGCGAGGCCGACCTTCGTGGCAACGAGGCAACGCGCCCGATCCCGCGCGATGGCTCGACCGACGATTCGCTCCGATTCGCCGTCGTTGTAGACGTTGGCGGTGTCGAGCCATGCGACGCCGCGCTCGAGGGCGCGAGCGAGGATTCGCGCCGATTCTTCCTCGGGGGTTCGCTGACCGAAGTTCATGCAACCCACGGCGATGTGCGGCAGAGATTCGCGTGCGAGCACGGTGACCATCGCGCCGCGATCTAGCACCAAACCGTGCGACAATCCCCGCCCGATGTCCCAACGAAACAAGCTAGCCATTCTCTGCGCCGGCGGCCCCGCCCCCGGCATCAACAGCGTCATCGGCGCAGCCACGATCCGGGCGTGCCTCTCCGGAGTCGAGGTACTCGGGCTTCAGGACGGGTTCCGCTGGATCATGGCGGGCGATCACACGCACGTGACGCCACTCACGATCGCCGACACGAGCCGCATCCACTTCCGCGGGGGGTCGCACCTCGGCATCTCGCGCTCGAATCCGACCAAGGATCCCAAGTCGCTCGAGCTGACGCTCGCCACGCTCGAGCGGCTCGGCGTGGACAAGCTGATCACCATCGGCGGCGACGACACCGCGTTCAGCGCCTACAAGCTGGCGACGGCCTCGCACGGCACATTACGCGTCGTTCACGTGCCCAAGACGATCGACAACGACCTCGACCTCCCGCACGACATCTGCACCTTCGGCTACCAGACGGCGCGCGCCATCGGCGTCGACATCGTCCACAACCTGATGGTCGACGCGAAGACGACCTCGCGCTGGTACTTCGTCATCGCGATGGGGCGGAAGGCCGGGCATCTCGCGCTCGGCATCGGGAAGGCCGCCGGCGCGACGCTGACGTTGATCCCCGAGGAGTTCCAGGGTGAACAGGCGCGGATGAAGACGATCGTCGACACCCTCGTGGGCGCCGTCATCAAGCGACTCGCGTACGGGCGGCAGGACGGTGTCGCCGTGCTCGCCGAGGGGCTCGTGGAGATCCTCCCCGAGAGCGACCTCACGGAGCTCACGGCCGTCGAGCGCGACGCGCACGATCACATCCGGATCTCCGAAATCAATTTCGGCGACATCATCAAGCAGGCGGTCAACAAACGCCTCGCCGAGTTCAACATCAAGGCGACGCTCGTCCCCAAGAACATCGGCTACGAGGTCCGCTGCGCCGACCCGATCCCGTTCGACATGGAGTACACGCGCGACCTCGGCTACTGCGCCGCGCGGTACATCGTCGAGGGGGGGACCGAGGCGCTCGTGTCGATCCAGGACGGGCGCTTCCGGCCGATTCCCTTCCACGCCATCATGGATCCGCAGACGGGGCGCATGCGCGTGCGGATGGTCGACATCGAGAGCGACCGATACAAGATCGCCCGCTCCTACATGCTCCGGCTGAAGAAGGAGGATTTCGAGGATCCTCGCGAGCTCGCGCGCCTCGCGCAGACCGCCGGAATCACGCCCGACGAGATGAAGCGGCAGTTCCGTTCGCTCGTGCAGAGCGAGCCGGGTCCGATGAGCCTTCACCGCATCGCCGCGCACTGAAGCGGCGCCGACGCGCGCGCTATTTCTTGAACAGTTTGCCGAAGAGCCCCGCGTCCTTCGGCGGCGGCGGCGGCCGCGACTGGCGTCCCGACGAGGGGCCGGCGGGGTAGCGCCGGCTCGACGGGGTGCGATCCTCGGGAGGAGGGGGGGGCGGGATCGAGCCGCGGCTCTTTCGCATCTCGAAGAGCCGCACCTCGCGGAGAGCGTCGAGGTTGCGCGGGTTCAGCTCGGACGCGGTGCGAAAATCACGGACCGCCGAGTGCAGGTTGTTCAGTCGCTTGTAGAGCATGCCGCGGTAGAAGTGCGCGCGCTCCAGCCGCGGATTGCCGGCGATCGCCTGGTCAAGCATCGCGATCTTCGCTTGCGTCGCTTCGGGCGACTGGTTCTCCGGCTTCATGGATTCGAGCCAGGCCAGGAGCGCGAGATACTCGGCCGGCGTCGGATCGGCTTCGTGCGCCTTTCGGCAGAAGACCTCGGCCTCCTTGAGGTCATTTCGGCGCAGGTAGAACTCCGCCTTCTGGAAGTTCGTCGCCGCTTCGAGCACGGTCTGCACCTGCTCTTGTTCGTGCGGCGTCGCGCCGCCGTCCTTGAGCAGATGCATGTACCCCTCGCGACGCTTGAGATCGCACAGGGTTTGCTGCGCTTCGCTCAAGTGCGCGAACACCGTGGCGCACGTGTCGCGCATCTCGGCGATGGCCTTGGGAACGCGATCCGGGTGCCAGATCTTCGCGAGCCCAAAGAAGGCCGCTTGCACCTGCTCGACCGTCGCGTCGCGCGCGACGCCGAGCATCTGAAAGTAGTCCTGCGTCTTGATGGCCACGGCGCGCGCAGCGATCTCGGTCTTCCGCTTCTCGAGCTCGGGCGTCACGATTCGACCCGAGCTGAGCCTCTGCGGAGCGCTCGACGCCGACGGGCGGGGCGGCGAAGGGGGCGCGCTCTGGCTCTTTGGAGCGACGTCCATCCGCGGCATCGCCGGCGCCTTCGGCACGACGGGTTGCGGTGGAAACGGACTGCTGGCGGAGCGGGGGTCGACGCCGTGCGCGGCGCGCTCTTCGATGGCAGCCCGCTGCGCAACCTGCGTCGTCTGCACACGGGCGACGCGCGCGGCCCCGGGTGCTTCGCTCATGGCGATGAGCTCGACTTGCTTCGTGATGAGCAGGCAGTACGCGAGGAGCTGCGCGGTCGACGCCCCGAGAATTTTGGCACCGACGAGCTCGTGAATGCGCATCGGCTGCATGCGCAGCAGGTCCGCCGCGGCGCGCTCGTCCTTCGAGAACTCGAAGCGCTCGATCTGCGCGGCGGGCGAGAGGCGCAGGGCGTTCGATCCCGCGCGCGTCAGCGCGGCGTGCACGTGCTCCCACGGCGGCTGCGTGCGAATCGCCGACCACACGAGCGGCAGCGGATCGAGCTGCACGTGATCGTCGCCCCCGTAGGTGTGGAGCGCGTCGAAGCCGTCGTAGTAGGCGAACTTCGTGTCGGGCGGCCAATCGAACAGGTGCTCGACCTTGCGAAGGAGCTGCGCGCGAAGAGCGTCGCTCAGCTGCTGTTCGGTGATCTTCCCCATCGAAAGGAGGATCTGGCCGTGCAATCTCCGCTCTTTCGCCATCGAAGCGAGCGAGGCGTTCAGCGTCGTGTCGTCGATGTAACCGAGCTCGCGGAGGATGTTCCCCAGGTACGCGACCGGCTCGCTCGTGCGCCCCTTGGCGGGGTGGCCGTCGAGCACGAGGATCGATGCCCAGGGGCCGTCGGGGTGCGTGACTTCGATCGTCCCGGTGAGCGAGCGCTCAAGCACATACACCAGCACCTGGACGAGGGGCGTCTTGGAGAACGTCCCTTCCGCGGTGGCAGGAGGCAGATCGACGGGAACCTCAGCCATGGTGAGTCGGGGATCGAATGTACACGCGCGGTTGGGGTGGTGCGAGGGGGCTGGCCAACAATGAGCTATCCTGGGCAGCGGGTTTAAACCTCGCGCACGGCGCGGAGCGCAACCCGTTTCCAAACGATGTCCAAGAGTCCGCCAGCCGCGGGGCCCCCGCCCCTTCAGCTCGCACAATTCGAGGTCATCCGGCGCCTCGGCGCGGGCGGCATGGCTGAGGTGTTCCTCGCCAAGAAACGGGGCGCCGAAGGGACCTGGAAGCTCCTCGTCGTAAAGCGAATTCTCCCCTCGTACGGCTCGTCGCGACGCTTCCGCGCCATGTTCGTCGAGGAGGCGCAGGTCGCGACGCGCCTGAATCACCCGAACGTCGTTCAGGTCTACGAGTTCTACGACGGCGGGGACGAGGGGCAGCTCCTGGCGATGGAGTACGTCGAGGGGCCCGATCTCGGCGCGCTGATGTCGAGCGCCAAGGCAAAGCAGACGCGAGTGCCGCCGTGGGTTGGCGCGTGGGTCATCGGCGAAGCGGCCAAGGGGCTGCACTACGCGCACGAGAAGAAGGACGAGGGGGGGGCCCCGCTCGAGATCGTCCATCGCGACGTCAGCCCCCAGAACATCCTGCTGTCGTTCGAAGGAGCGGTGAAGATCGCCGACTTCGGGATCGCGAGCGCCAAGCTATTCAGCGAAGAAGCGGGCGTGCTCAAGGGGAAGTACGGGTACATGAGCCCGGAGCAGGCGCGGGCCGAGAAGGTCGATCGGCGCAGCGACGTCTACGCGCTGGGGGTCATCCTGTGGGAGATCCTCGCGGGACGGCCGCTTCACGGTGGGCTCGGCGGCGAAGCGCTGCTCGACATCGTGCGGTCGGGCGTCGTGGAGCCACCGAGCACGTACGTGCGCGAGATCCCCGACGAGCTCGAGACGATCGTGATGCGCGCGCTCTCGGAGAAGCGCGACGAGCGCTACCAGAGCGCCCGTGAGCTACAGACCGCGATCGCGCGCGCGCTCTTTGCGAAGCAGGAGCTCGTCGACGCGCAGGCGCTGGAGCACACGATCGTGCAGCTGGTGACGCGCGAAGCGACCCGCCCGGGCGCCAGCGCGCCGCCGCCACCGAAGGAAGACGAGCGCAACGCGGACCTCCGCACGATCGCGGCCGTCCCTGCGGCGCGCAGCTCGACGGGTGACGCGATCAGCGTCCTCCGTCCCGACGGGACACGTGTCGCGCGCGAGTCGGGCCCCCCAGGCTCGGAGCGGATGGCGATCCCGATCGGCCCGCGCGAAGTGAGGCACGTGGCCATCGTGACCTTGCACCTCGACGGCGTCATCGAAGGGGCCGTCGCCGAGCGAGCGCTCGAGGACCTGCGCACGGTGCTCAACGAGATCGCCTACAAGCGCAACACGCGCTGGCAGTGGAGCGGACCGGTGGACGCGCGCGCCGTTGCGGGGCTGACCGCGCACGCGACGCGCGCTGCGGCCGATGCCGCGCGACTGGCGCTCGACATCCACGAGGCCATCGCTGGGATGACCGACGACCTCCCCACGCCGGTAGGTGCGGCCATCGGGATCGTGCGGGGCATCGCGTCGGGGTGGCGCGACCCGGAGGGGAACCTCGTGCGCTACCGGTTGCACGACCCCGCGGGGTACCTCGCCGACGTCCTGGCCGAGGCGACGCCGCTGCACCGAACGTGGGTCGCTGGCGGCGTCTATCGTCTCGTCAGGCGCGAGTTCCGATGGGGCGATGCCCCGACCTTGGCGCTCAAGAGTCGCCCCGGGCTCGACGTGCCGCCGACGATGCGGATCTACGCGCTGGAGCGGAGCCTGTCGCGGGAAGAGAAGCTGGCCGACGTCTCCGGTGCGGCGAGCGATCTCGTGGGACGCGACACGGAGAAGGCCGATCTCCACGCGGCCTACCACGAGGCCGTGAACGGCAGCGGCGGCAGCGGCGTGGTGACTCCGCGCGCGATCGTGGGCGAGCTGGGGATCGGCAAGACGGCGCTGGTGTCGACGTTCCTGGCCGAGCTCCCGCCGAACGCGCGGCTGATCCGCGTCGAGTGCTCGCCCGTGAAGCAGGAGGTTCCGTTCAGCGCGACCGCGGAGCTCGTGCGCGACGCGATCGGAACGACGGGCGAAGAGCCGTTCGAAGAGGTCGCCCAGCTCATCGCGCGCGCCGGGGGCGGGTCCGCGCAGGGGGACGCGTCGAACCCGATGGTCGCGCGACTCGCCGAGCTGGCCACCAACCGGCAGGTGGGCCACGGCGACGACGACGACGCGCACTACCGGAAGAAGCTGGTGGTGAACGGCGTGCGCGCGCTGCTCGCCGCGATCGCCATGCAGCACCCGCTGGTGGTGGTGATCGACGGCCTTCAGTGGGCCGACAAATCGAGCTTCGAGCTGATCGTCGAGATCATCAAGTCGCCCGATCCGCTGCCGATCCTGTTGCTCCTCGTGGCGCGCCCGGACGATCGCGTGGCGGCGCTGCTGGAAGGGATCGTGCGGATCGAGCTCCAGGCGCTCGGTGCGGAAGAGCAGATACGCCTGCTGGAGACGCGGCTCGGCGTGCGCGAAGGGGTGCGCGCCGTGTGTGCCGATCTGATGCCGCGCGTCGGAGGCAATCCGTTCTTCCTCCTCGAAATGGTGGATGCGCTCCTCGAGAAGGGGGCGCTGGAGATTCGCGAGATCGAGGCCGAGGGGGAGATGCGCCCCGTGCTCGTGCGGAGCGAGCGCGCCGACAGGGACGGCGCGGGCGGGATGAAGGGGCTCCCTTCGACGCTCGAGCAGCTGCTCGCCGATCGCATGGCCGAGCTGCCCAGTGAGGAGCGCGGCGTCGTCGACTGGCTGGCGATCGCCGGCGGGCCGCTGGCTTCGACCGATCTGGTGAAGCTCTCGCACGCGGCCGATGACGAAGCCATCATCCGGCTCTGCGCGCGCGGAGTGTGCGACCGCAAAGGAGACCTGATCGACTTCAGGCACCCGCTGACGCGCGACGTCGCCTACCAGGCGCTCGACGCCAACGCGCGCACGAGAATGCACCGCGACCTCGGGGAGCACCTCGCGCAGACGTCGCTCGCGCGCGGACTCTCGGCGGCGATCGTCGCGCGGCACCTGGCGCGCGGCGAAGCGGGGGCGCGGGCCGTCGAGTTCTACCTGGAGGCCGCGAACGCCGCGCGGGCGGGCTACCAGACGCCGCTCGCGATCCGGTATTTCCAGCGCGCCCTTTCGCACATGCCCGTAGGCGACTCGCGACTCCTCGCGGCGCACGAGGCGCTGGAGGCCATCTATCGCGTCCTCGGGCGCAGGAAGGAGCGGGTGAAGCACCTGGATGCTCTCCGGCGCGTCGCCAAGGAGATCGGAACGCCGCGTGCCGTCTGTCTCGCGCTGCTGCGCACGGCTCGCTTCGATCTCGACGAGGGGCGTCTTTCGCACGGGCTGCCGGTGGCGAGACGCGCGGCGGAGCTCTCGGCGAGCGCGGGACTGGCGACGGCGCAGATCGAGGGCGAGGGGCTCGCGAGCGAGCTGCTGCGCGAGCTGGGAGACGTCCAGGGGGCGCTGGCCGCGTGCGATCGCGCGCTCGCGGCGTGCGACCCGAAGGTGAACGGCAACGTGCCGCCTCGCATGCGCGCCGACGTGCTGCGCGCGCGCGGGATCCTCCTGCGCCGCGTGGGGCGCGTGCGCGAGGCGGTCGATGCGTACGTCGACGCCATCGCCGTCTTCCGCCGCACCGGAGCTCGACGACAGGAAGCGCGCGCCAAGAACGCGCTGGCCTTCGCGATGTTCGTCCAGGGGCGCTACGAGGACGCGATCGCGCTGGCGCTCGAATCGATCCAGATCGATCTCTCGATCGGCGGGCGCTTCCAGCTCGCCAAGACGCTGACGAACATCGGGCAGTCGTACGCCAAGCTGGGAGACATCCCGCGGTCGCTCGCATACCTGAAGCGCGCGCGAGACGCCCACGAGCAGTATGGCGACCAGGACGGCCGCGCCGACACGCTGATCACCGGCGCCAGCGTGTCGCTGGAGGCGGGCGATCAGGTGCTCGCGGAGAACCTTCTCGGCGACGCTGCGGCGCTCAACGCCGCGACGGGGAACCGCTACGACTCCACGTACGAACGCATCGTCAGGGCCACGCTCTCGCGCGCGCGCAACGAGCCCAAGAGCGCCATCGCGTACGCCGCCGAAGCCCGCCGCGAAGCCGAGGAGCAAGCGCTCGTATCGTTCCAGTTCTACGCGCTCGCGCTGGAGGCGGCCGCGCGCGTCGAGGCCGGGGAGACGCACGCGGCGACGCTCCTGGCGACGACGGCGCTCGGCGCGGTGGAGAACCTCCAGGGGTGCGAGTACGGCCTGGAGATTCGCGTGCTCTGTGCGGACGCGCTCGCGCGCGCGGGGTCGCCTCAGGCGCCGCAGGCGAAAGAGCGCGCAATCCACCACGCCTCGGCGCTCCTCGGCTCGATTCGCGATCGTCGCCTGCGCCGCCTCTTCGCGCGACGCCCCGTCGTGGCGTGGCTCGGCTCGCCGGAGATCGCGGCCGTCGCTGCCGAGCCCGACCGCGTCCCCTTCTCGCTCGAGCTCTCCTACAAAATCGGTGGTCCTGCATGACGATGACGATGGAGCAGCGCGCCTCGCGCCGCATGGCGATGATCCTGTCGGGGGGCGGCGCTCGCGGCGCATACGAGGTCGGTGTTCTCTCGTACGTCTTCGACGATCTCACTCGTCTGCGCGGCGGCCCGCCGCGCATCGACATCCTGAGCGGCACCAGCGTCGGAGCGATCAACGCCTGCTACGTCGCCGCGCACCTCGCGGACCCGGTGCTCGGTCTACGGCGGCTCGTGCATCTGTGGGAAGAGCTCGAGCTGCGCACGGTGCTCGGTTTCGGGCTGAAGCAGATCGTCTCGATTCCGCGACTGCTCCTCGGGGGTGGGGGCTCGGGGGCGGGGCTCTTCGACGTGACGCCGATGTCCGATCTCGTCCACCGCGAGATCTCGTGGCGCGCCGTGACGCGGGTGCTCCGGCGGCGGCAGCTCCGCGCGCTCAGCATCTCGACCACCGAGGTCGCCACGGGGCGCACGGTCGTCTTCATGCAAACGTCGCCCGACCTGGTGATCCCGGCGCTGGCCCCGCCGCGGACGCTCTTCCGCGCCGATCACATCGGCCCCCAGCACGCGCTCGCCAGCGCCGCCATCCCGCTTCTCTTCCCGCCGGTCGCGATCGGCGGCGAGATGTACCTCGACGGCGGCTTGCGGCAGAACACGCCGATCTCGCCCGCCCTCCGCCTGGGCGCCACGCACATCTTCACGGTGGGGAGCTCGCGTGAGGTGAATGGCGTCCGCGTCTACGAAGGGACGCCGAAGCAGAATCGCGCGCCGGGGGCGGCGTTCCTCCTCGGGAAGATCTTGAACGCGTTCCTGCTCGATCACGTCGATGTCGACCTCGAGCTCCTCAATCGTCTGAACCGCGTCATCGAGGACGGGACGCGCGCGTTCGGCGATTCGTTCCTGCAGTCGATGAGCCGCGAGTCGCAGAAGCGCGGGGCGCCAGCGTACCGGTTCGTGCACAACCTCACGGTTCGCCCCAGCGAAGACATCGGGCGCCTCGCCAGCGAGCACGTGAACCGCGGACGTTTCCGCGGCGATCCACTGGTCGCCAAGAAGCTCTTCCAGATCCTCGACCTCGGCGTCGGCGACGAGGCGGACCTCGCGAGCTACCTCCTCTTCGACGGGGCGTTCTGCAAGCAGCTCATCGAGATGGGGCGCGCCGATGCCAAGGCGCGTCGCGAGGATCTGCTCGCGTTCTTCGGCGACCACGCCGACGACGGCGGGACGCTGCTCGAGGGCGACGAAGCCACGGGCTCGTACGGGCAGTCCATCGTCGCACCGAACATCGGCACGTGACGCGCCCCCCCCCGCAGGAGACCCGCTGACGTGGTAACGGTTCGAGCGTGACGTCGGTCGCCACGAAGCTGCGCGTGCTGCACGAGGAGCTGGATGCCTGCCGCGCGTGCCCCAAGATGATCGGGCCCGTGGTGCATGGGCCCCCCATCGCGAGCGGGATCCTCCTGGTCGGCCAGGCGCCGGGGCCGCGCGAGGGGAGCTTCGGCCGGCCGTTCGCCTGGACCGCGGGCAAGACGCTCTTCCGCTGGTTCGAGGAAGCGCTCGGCGTCGGAGAGGAAGTCTTTCGCGCGAAGGTCTACATCGCCGCGGTCGCGCGGTGCTTCCCTGGGAAGGCGCCGGGCGGGGGCGACCGACGGCCCGACAGGGACGAGATCGGGCGGTGCATGCCGTTTCTCGCCCAGGAGACGTCGATCCTGCGGCCCAAGCTCGTGCTCCCCGTGGGGACGCTCGCCATCGAGCAGGTGCTGGCGACCAAGGAGAAGCTGAACGATCTGATCGGGACCGTGCGCCGCGGGACGTACCACGGCGTCGAGACGGACATCATCGCGCTCCCCCACCCGAGCGGCGCGTCGCCGTGGCACAAGATGGAGCCGGGCAAGACGCTGCTCGCGCGCGCCCTCGCGAAGATCGCCCGTCACCCCGAGGTGGTGCGGACCTTCGGCTCGAAGAGGTAGAGCGTGTTGCCGTCGGGATCCGAGAAGAACGCGAGGGCGACCGGGCCGTCCGCTCGTATCGGGCCGTGGAATACGACGCCGCGATTCGTGAGCACGCTGACGACGTCGGCGATCGGCTGATTGACGGCAAGGCCAATCGAGATCGACCCGTGGGTGCCGGGTTTCGGGCCGTCGGGGCGCGCGGGGTGCAGGCCGAGCACGACCCCGTCTCCACCGTCGACCTCCGCCCAGCCGTCCCCCTGGCGTTCGCGCAGCTTGAAACCCAGCGTCTCGACGTAGAAGCGAACCGCGCGAGAGAGATCGGAGACGAGGAGCGTGGCGTTGCCGCCGGCGATCACGCGTGACCGAGCTTCTTGGGGCCGTCCTCGAAGAGGACCTCGATGCGCTGCGGCTCGACACCGATGACGATGCCTTTGCCGAACTTCGTGTGGAGCACCAGCTGCCCCTTCGTGTAGCGCGACGCCATCGAGTACATCACGTAGGAGCCGTCTTCCTTGCCGGAAGTGTGCTCGGCCCACGTCTTCTCGGGCTCCTTCGGCTTGCTGAAGAAGTTCGACTCCTCCTCGCCAGACGAACGACCACTACCGGCGGACTTTGCACGCGCGCGCTTCATCGACATGGGGATGGGCGCCATTTAGCTCATTTCCGGGCAATCCGCGACTACGCTCGCGCAGGTTCGCGATGACCACCCCCCCTTCCCAGAAGCACGCCGCACTCGTCCGTGAGATCGAGGCCCACAACTACCGGTACTACGTGCTCGACGATCCGAGCGTCACCGACGCCGAGTTCGACGCGCTGCTGCGCGAGTTGCGCGCGCTCGAGGCCGCTCACCCGGAGCTCGTGACCCCGCAGTCGCCCACCCAGCGTGTCGCCGGCGAGCCACGCGCGGGAGCTACCAAAGTCAGGCATGCCGTGCGGATGTTCTCGCTCGACAACGCCTACAGCGAAGAGGAGCTGAAGGAGTTCGTGCGCCGTGTGAACGACGGGCTGCCGACCGGGGCCACGCCCGTATTCTGCGTGGAGCCGAAGCTCGACGGAGCCAGTGTCGAGGTCGTCTACGACGGTGGGCAGCTCGTGCTCGCGAGCACGCGCGGCGACGGCGAAACCGGCGAGGACATCACGGCCAACGTGCGGACCATCCGCGGGGTTCCCATCGCGATCGCGCACCGGGGGCGGGTGACGTTGCGGGGCGAGGTGCTCATCTTCAAGCGCGACCATGATCGCCTCAATGAAGAGCGCGCCAAGGAGGGGCTCGAGCCGTTCGCCAACCCGCGGAACGCAGCGGCCGGCGCGGTGCGGATGCTCGATGCGCGCGAGGTGCGGAAGCGGCAGCTGCGTGCGCTCTTCTACCAGGTCGTCGAGGGGCCGCAGCTGCACGCGACGCACTCGGAGTCCTTGCGCTGGATGGCGGCGCAGGGGGTCCCGACGCACCGGCTGGAGACGAGCGCGACGTCGCTCGAGGAGCTCGTGGCGCGGATTCACGACATCGATCGTGCGCGCGAGTCGTACCCGTACGAGACGGACGGCGCGGTCGTGAAGGTCGACGAGTACCGGCAGGAGGAGATCCTCGGCTTCACGTCCAAGTTTCCCAAGTGGGCGATCGCTTACAAGTTCGCCGCCGAGCGGGCGCGCACGATCGTGCGGGACGTGATCGTGCAGGTCGGGCGGAGCGGCGCGCTCACGCCGGTCGCGGTGCTCGACCCGGTGGAGCTGGCGGGGACGACCGTGTCGCGCGCGTCGCTCCACAACGCCGATGTGATTGCCCAGCTCGACGTTCGGATCGGCGACGCGGTCTTCATCCAGAAGGCGGGCGAAATCATTCCGCAGGTGATCGCCGTCGATCATGCAGGGCGCCACCACGACGAGCGACCGCGGTTCGAGATGCCGACCGTCTGCCCGGTATGCGGGACGCCGGTGATTTCGCGCCTGCGCGACGAGGCCGACCCCGAGGGGGGGACCGAAGCGACGGTGCGCTGCCCGAACCGCGCGTGCCCGGCGCAGATCAAAGCGCAGATTTTCTACTTCGCGCGACGCTTCGCCATGGACATCGATCACCTTGGGATCGCGCTCGTCGATCAGCTGGTCGACAAGGGGATCGTCCGCGACGTCGCCGATCTGTACGCGCTCACCGAGGAGCAGGTCGCGTCGCTCGAGCGGATGGGGGACAAGAGCGCGAAGAACGTCATCGCGTCGATCGCGGGGTCGCGCACGCGGACGCTCGATCGGGTGCTGTGCGGACTGGGGATTCCGCAGATCGGGCAGGTGGCGGCCCGGCAGCTGGCGGAGGCGGCGGGGACGCTGCACACGCTCCTCACGTGGTCGCCCGACGAGATGCGCACCCACGTCGACGACATCCGCGGCTTCGGTCCGAAGATGGTGGAGAGCGTGGTCGCGTACTTCGCGGACCACGCGTCGCGCGCGCTGGTGAAGAAGCTGCTCGCGCACGGCGTCGGGACGCACGCGCAGCCGCGGGCGACGCTGGTGACGGAGGGGCCTCTCGTCGGGACGTCGTTGTGCGTGACCGGGGTTCTCTCGCGGAAGCGCGACGACATCCACGCCGAGCTGCGGGCAGCCGGCGCGCGCGTCGACGACGGCGTGAAGAAAGACACGACGTACCTGGTCGCCGGCGACAAGACCGGAAAGGCGAAGCTCGATCAGGCGAAGAAGACCGGGACGCGCGTCATCACCGAGGCGCAGATGGAGACGTTGCTCCGGGGCGAGACCCTCCCCGCCTAAATCAGCGATCGCGATTCTCGAACACTTCACCCGCGACCCTCACCCCCCAAGCGTTTCCCACGACGCTCACGTTCCCCCTCTCCCACGAGGGGAGAGGGGGTCGATCGCCGCGTTCTCTCCCCCTCTCCCCTCGTGGGAGAGGGGGCGCGCGTGCCCCGCTCGTGAAGCTGGCGGGGGTGAGGGTCGCGCAGAACGGCGTGAGCCTTGATCGAGAATCACGCTCCCTGATTTAGCCCCGCGACCCACGACACACCGCGCTTGAAAAAGCGCGGCATGGGGCGCATGGACAAGGTCCGAATGACGAGCCCGAAGATCGAGCCCACCGCCGTCGTCGTGCCGTTCGGCGTGCCGGACGAGCGCAAGGGCTTGGGGCTGGGGCTCGCCGCGCTGGTGCACGGGTTCGCGCGTCTTCACGGGGAGAGCGTGGCGCTCGCGCAGATCTTCGGGAAGCGGCAGGACCAGCCGGACGCCGCGCCCGGCCCCGTGGAGGCGTTCATCCCGCCGAACGCTTGGCGCGACCTCGCGGGGCAAGGGAGTGCGCCGGCCGACGTGAAGATCGTGCTCACCGGCTCGTTCGAGCCGCCCGACGGGGGCGGAGGGGCCCTTCGACTGCTCGCGTTCGACGCGCGCGACGGCGCGATGCGCTCGCAGATCGACGTGCACCTGGACGGCGACCGCGCGGGTGAAGCGATCGTCGATGCGGTGCAGAAGGTTTGCTCGGGGTTCGGCGGCGAGACCGGCGAGCTGAGCGCGCTGCGCGACCTCCCGTGGGATGCGCTGGAGAGCGTGCTGCGCGCCGAGCGGTGTGCGCTTCACGATCCGGCGCGCGGTGGGCCGCACGATCGCCTGGCGGCGATGCTCCACCTCGGACGCGCGATCGAGGAGGCGCCGGGGGCGCGGTATCCGGCCGGGAGGCTCGCCGTCATCGCGCTCGATACGGCGCTGGGACCGGCGGCCGACAAGAAGATCGCGGAGGCGGCCGTGCGTGCCGTCATGCGTGCCGTCGCCGACGCTCCCGATCAGCCCGATCTACTCGAAGCGATGGGGGCTCTGCAGGTGCGGCTCGGCCACACGATCGAGGCGGAGGCGACCGCATTGGCCGGCATCGCGCGCGATCCGTCGCGGCCTCGACTTTACGTCATCCTCTCGGAGGCGCGGCGCGCGCGGGGCGACCTGGAAGGGGCGCGGCGTGCCGCGGAAGAGGGGACGGCGCGCGCGCCCAACGACGCGTACCTCGGCGTGGAGCGTGGGACGGTGCTGGCGCTCGCGGGCGATCTCGCCGGAGCCGAGCGCGCATGGCTCGGCGTGCTGGCGCGCGATCCGCTCTATCCGGCGGCGTATTCGAGCCTGGCTTCGCTCGCGTCGAAGCGCGGGGACGCGGTGCTGGCGCAGACGCTGGTGGACCAGGCGCTGGCGGGGACGCATGCGCACCCCGAGGTGCTCCGCTGCGCGCTTCGTCTCGGGTTCGCGGCGGAGCCCGAGGGGGTCGCGCGCGCGTCGCGGATCGCGACCTTGGCGCGCGCGCTGCTGACGCGGACGCCGGACGACGCGGGGGCCGTGCTAGCGCTTGCACAGTCGCTTGCGCAGACGGGCGACGTGCGCGAGGCGATCGCGAGCTACGCGCGCGTAGAGTCGATGGCGCCGAAGACGCAGATCGCGGCCGAAGCGCAGCGCGCTCGCTTCGCGCTGGCCGAGCCGCTCGTGTCGCAAGAGGTGGACTCGCTGCGGCGCGCGGCGGCGGCGCCGGGGACCGAGGCGCGCGCGCTGGACGCGCTTTCGGTGCGCGCACGAAGGCTGGCGATGGAGCACGCGACGTGGATCGCGTGGCATGCGTTCGGGCTGGTGGAGCGCCGGCGTGGGGCGTGGGCGTCGGCGCGCGAGGCGCTGGTGAGCGCGCTGGCGGCGTCCGAAGGGTGCAGCGTGGCGCACGTGGATCTCGCGCGGACGTACGTGATGCTCGGGGACGCGGAGGCGGCGGTGCGGCACGCGGAGCGGGCGATCGCGATCGAGGGGGAGTCGGCGAGGGCGCTGGGGGCGCTGGGGGAGGCGCGGGTGGCGGCGG
>Ga0302279_10000586_pt1 | contig 53461 bp, 37 predicted proteins | sample III_Bog_N3_3_FD_194541 | JGI IMG/M metagenome (GOLD analysis project Ga0302279, IMG submission 194541) | Peat permafrost microbial communities from Stordalen Mire near Abisko, Sweden - III_Bog_N3_3 | ecosystem: Environmental > Terrestrial > Soil > Wetlands > Peat | place: Sweden: Abisko... | reverse complement strand
TCCCGCTCGTCTCGTCGGTCGTCCTCCACAAGGACAAGCAGCCGGACGTGGCCCCCGACAAGATGCGGATCATCGCCCGCTCGACCCCCCGCGCCCTCGCGGAGACCGGCGAGACCGTGGATCTGAAGCCGTTCAAGTCCTGGCGGCCCAAGGGCGACTGGAAGCAGTACGGCATCGCCGCCTCCGTCGAGGGTACGCTGAAGAGCGCCTTCCCGACGGGTGACAAGCAGGGCGTCGACGCCCCGGACAAGAGCGCCAAGCCGGCGCGCGTGCTCGTCGTCGCGTCGAGCGAGTTCCTCTGCAACCCCCTCGCCCGCGCGGGCAACGGCCAGGACATGTCGCAGTTCGGCATGCAGGCCCCGATGGGCGGCGACGAGCAGCTGCTCCAGCTCGCCGGCCCCTACGCCCAGCAGGCGCTGACGGAGACCATCCTCGCCTTCAAGAACACGCTCGACTGGCTCACGGGCGACACCGACCTTCTCGCCGTATCGGCCAAGATCCTGAGCGAGCCGGGCCTCGTCTACGGAGACGTGTCGAAGCCCAAGTTCGACTCCGACGAGTCCGACGAGACGCTCAAGAAGCGAGACGACGACATGAAGGCCGCACGCAAGATTCAGCAGCGCTGGGTCGAGTGGATCTTGATCCTCGGCGTTCCGGTCCTCTTCGCTCTCTACGGCGTGCTGCGGTGGCGCATGCGCATCACGGCGCGCGAGAACATCAGCCTCGCCTGACGGCGAGGCTTCTACAGACACACCGAGATCGAACCATGGCTACGTCACGTCAGAATCTCTTGATCGGCGGGGTCGTCCTCCTCGCCGGGCTCAGTTACCTCGTCGTCCGCGCCCAGAAGAAGGACGCCCAGCTCGGCGCCTCCACGACGACCTCGGCCGACATGCCGACCGTGAGCGGCCCCGAGGACGTCGACAAGATCAGCATCACCAACGCCGACAAGGGCGAGATCGTCCTCGAGAAGAAGGGGGACAAGTGGGTCCTCACGAAGCCGCTCGAGGCGCCCGCCAACCAGGCGAACGTGAAGTCGCTCATCGACAACCTGAAGGAGCTCAAGGCCAAGGAGCTCGTGAGCGACACGGCCGACGACACCGCCAAGGTCTCGGACGATCTCACCCCGACGAAAGCCGTCCACCTCGTCGCCTGGAAGGGCGCCGACAAGAAGGTTGACGACACGTTCGGCAAGTCGGGCGGTCGTGGTGAGATGATGATGGTAGACGGCAAGCCCGGTATCTACGCGGCGACCGGCTACTCGAGCTTCCATTACACGCGCGACGTGAAGGGCTGGCGCGACACGGAGATCTTCAAGTTCGACGACGCGAATGTGAACCAGATCACGATCGACGACACCCACGGCACTCTGTCCTTCACCAAGAGCGACAAGTGGGCGGGGACCTTCAAGGGACAGCCGATCGAGCGATTCGACGACAGCAAGGTCACCGACGCCCTGCGGATGTTCAAGGCCCTGAACGCCGAGGATTTCGGGGACGGCAAGACGACCGCCGACACGGGGCTCGACAAGCCTGACTCGACGGTGACGATCAGCCTGAAGGACAACGCAGGAAAGTACGTCCTGCACGTTGGCAAGGTGTCGACGGGCACCTCCCGCTACGCGCAAAAGGACGGGGACACGACGACGTTCATCATCCCCGCCTTCGCGGCCGACTGGGCGACCTCGGACGTCGTCCGGTTCCAGAAGCTCCTCGACGGTGGTACGGCCCCGTCGCCCTCGCCTCCCACGGCCGCGGGCGGTCCCGGAGGCGGTGGGATGCCGCCGGGCATGCACATGCCGCCGGGCATGCACATGCCGCCGGGCGGCATGCCTCACCATTGAGAATCGCCCAGCTCGATACTACATGAGCTGAATGGATCTCTTCGGCAACCTCCGGGCGTACGACTACGGCGAAGTCCACTTCAAGTTCGACAAGTCGACGGGGCTTCGCGCCATCGTCGCGATCCACGACTCACGCATGGGTCCGGCGCTCGGGGGCTGCCGCTTCCTCCCTTACGATACGGACGAAGCGGCGCTCGTCGACGCGCTGCGCCTGGCGCGAGGGATGACGTACAAGGCCGCCCTCGCCGGCCTGGCTCACGGCGGCGGCAAGAGCGTCCTCGTTCGCCCCTCGCGCCACTTCGACCGCGTCGCGCTCTTCCGAGCCTTCGGAGAGTTCGTTGAAGATCTCGGCGGCCATTACATCACCGCGGAGGACAGCGGAACGGGCCTCGAGGACATGGAGGTCATTCGAACCGTGACCAGACATGTCACCGGAGTCGACGTGAGCAATGGAGGATCGGGGGATCCCTCGCCGTTCACGGCGCTCGGGGTTCGCCGTGGCATCGAGGCGTGCGTGAAGTTCAAGCTCGGCAAGGACACTCTGAAAGGGGTGCACGTCGCCGTCCAGGGGGTCGGCCACGTGGGCTACCACCTGTGCAAGGAGCTCCACGCCGCCGGCGCGACGCTCAGCGTGGCAGACGTCGACCCGCTCAAGTCGGAGCGCGCGCACCGTGAGTTCGGCGCGAAGGTCCTGCCGCTCGACCACGTCTTCGACGTCCCGTGCGACGTCATCGCGCCCTGTGCGCTCGGCTCGGCGCTGAACGATCAGACCATCCCGCGCCTCAAGACCACGATCGTTGCGGGAGCGGCGAACAACCAGCTCGCCGAGCCGCGCCACGGGGACGATCTCCACGCGCGCGGCATCCTCTACGCGCCCGACTACGCGATCAACGCCGGAGGACTGATCAACGTCGCCCAGGAAGTGCAGGGGTACGACGCAAAGGCGGCCCGCGAGAAGACGCTCCGCATCTACGACACGATCCTCGACATCGCCGAGCGTAGCCAGCGCCTCAACGCGCCCACCTACAAGGTGACGGACATCATCGTCGAGGAGAAGCTCGCCGCGGCTGCTACGCGCCGAGCGAGCCTGCGCCCCTCGGCGCCGGGACCGCTCTAGTACGGCCGGCCGGAACTTCGTTCCGGGTTCCGCTCGGCTTCGCCGAACCCGGCTGTACTAGCCTGTTCACGGGGCTCTCCCCCCCCTGCTCGCTACGCTCGCATTCCCCCCAGAATCGGCTCCCGCCGATTCGCTAGTACGGCCGGACGGCCATTCCGGCACGAACTTATGGCCGGCCGTACTCTAGTCGGCTCTTAGAAGCGAAGCTCCTTCTTGACGACGTCGAGCGGCGCGTCGCCGAAGGCGAGCCACTCGCTCGCCCGGCGCGCGCGCTCCTCCGGGCCTCGCGCGGCCACGAGCTCGGCCATGAAGGCGACGCCGAGCGGGAGCAGTGGCCGCGTGGCCACCACGCGCAGCAGGCGAGCCTCGCGCTCGGGGGGGACGGATGCGAGGAGCCGGTGGGACTGGGAGGCTCGGTCGGGATCGCGGTCGTCCCCGCTGATGTCGATCGCCCAGATTGCCAGGGTCACCTCGTCCGATAGGGCGATGAGCGCGGTCAACGCCTCCCGTTCGTCCTTGGGGTGGCTCAGCGATACGAGCGCGGCGCAGATGGGCGCGCGCTCCGGGGGTGGCGCGAAGCTCCGGATGCGTGACCCCGCGGCCTCCCCGCACGTGCCTTTCTGAAGGAGGAGTCCTTCCGCGGCCTCCCGGACGGCGCGCCCGTCCGCCTCCGACAACGCGGAAAGGCCCGCGGTGGCCTCGGCGCGGAGCGCGGACGAGACCCCTTCGAGCGCCGCCCGCAGCACCTTGGGCTCGGGAGCGATCCCGAGGTGGGTCTGCGATTCGCGCACGAGCGCGTCCCATCCCTCGGCGTGCACCGGCGCCGCCTGGCGCAGCTCGCCGAGCGCGACGCGCAGGCTTGTCAGCGACCCCTGCAGATCGGGGTAGCCCAGTGGGTCGGCGAGCCGCTCGAGCGGATCGAGCGCGTCCTCGAGCTCGATCACCTCGACCGGCCGGAGCGGAGCACCCGCGAGAGACACTCGGACCTCGTCGAGCCGTCGCGTCAACCACGCGTCCCGCTGCTTTGCCTCCGCCAGGGACGCCGGCGCCCACGTGGCCACGATGCCGCGCACGAGCTCGCTCGCCGATCGGGGCAGGTGTCGTTCTTCCTCGACGCGGGCGCGTTCGGCTGCGAGCAGGCGACCCAGCAGGTCCCATTCCAGCCGCGGCCGCGTGATGTGAGCCGTGGCGGGGGCCGTCTCGACCCGTGGCGGCGGGTGCGCCATCCGCGCCAGCTCCTCGTCGATTCGCCGGGCACGGGCATCGAAGGAGAAGCTGTCGGTCCCACCGTTCACGACCGCGACCCCCTCGTCGTCGTGGAGCAGCGCGCCCATCGCCGCCTTTCCGAGGTCCGCCGCGCTGGGCACGATGCGCATTCGAGCCGCCAGCCGCGCGTCCACGGCGGCGAGCGCGCCGACGATTTGCGCCTCCTCTGCCTCGACCGCGCGTGCGCTTTCCGCGGCCTGCTCGGGTGTCACGGACGCTGCAGGCGGGGGAGCGGCCGGGCCCTTCGGGGGCGGGGAGCAGCCGCCCAGGAGCGCGATGGCGAGCACGAGCGGCTGTCGGGCCTTCACGTGCGTCCTGTAGCACGCTGGGGGCGTTCCATGCGCTACACTCGGGGCGATGGCCGACACGCCCGTACCGGCTCCCTGGGGCCCCAACACGCTCGTCGCCCCCGTGCCCACCGGCGGCGTGCGGAAGCGAGCCGTCATGACGGTGCTCGGCGGTAGCGAAACCGGCCGGGTGCTCGAGCTCGGGGCCGGCAAGAGCGTCACGCTCGGGAGGCGCGCGTCCTGCACCCACCGCATCGACGACGCGAGCGTGTCCGGCGTGCACGCGCGCGTCCTCTCGCTTTCCGACCTCTTCATGATCTCGGACGAGGGCTCGACGAACGGCACGTTCGTGAACGGGCTACGGCTGGCCGAGCCGATGAAGCTCGCGGACGGGGATCGCGTGCATCTCGGCAGGGTTCTCGTGCGCTTCTCGCTGGTGGACGAAGCCGAGGAAGAGGCCCTCAAGCGAATGTACGACGCTGCGCTGCGGGACCCGCTGACCGGGCTCTTCAACCGCAAGCACCTCGATGAGCGGATCGACGCCGAGATCGCGTTCGCCAAGCGTCACACGGGTCACCAGCTCTCGATCGTCATCTTCGACGTGGACCACTTCAAGAGGGTCAACGACACCCACGGGCACCTCACCGGTGACGCCGTGCTCAAGGCCGTCGCCGCCGAGGTCCTCCGCACCGTGCGGACGGACGACTGCGTGGCGCGCTACGGAGGCGAGGAGTTTGTCATCGTGGCCCGCGACGTCGGCGGGCCGGAAGCCTTTGCCATGGCCGATCGCCTTCGGGAGACCATCGCCGAGGGCGTGGTCAGCTTCGGCGATAAGCAGATCCGGGTGACCGCGAGCGCTGGCGTTGCCTCACTCGCAGAGTGCGAGAAGCAGGACAAGGCGTCGCTGCTCGGCAAGGCCGACCAGCGTTTGTATGCGGCGAAAGAGGCCGGGCGTAACCGCGTGGTCGGCCCGTAGCTCAAGCGGACGCAGCGGTCGTGCTGTCTCTGTTAGGCAACGTCCGGTAGACTCCGCAACCCTCGGAGGAGTCCACGCCTATGCCGAACGTCCTCTCGACTTGGCCCACATTGCAGTCTGCAACGCGCGCCACCCAGCGCGTCATCGCGCGCTCGGCCCGCGCCCTCTGGCCGCTGGTGCAGAAGTTCAACGTCGCGTTCGAGCGACCGTCGCCCAGCCCGACCTGGGCGCCTGGGCCTCTGCTCAAGCGTCGCGAGCGAACCTTCCCCCAGCTCGGCTGGCCGCGCGAGACCGATTCGCTTTGCCCGAAGTGCGTGAAGGAAGTGCGCACGGAGATCCTCAGCGGCGAGCGCGACCTCTCGCTCCTCGTGGACGGCAAACCAGGAGAGATACGTGCCCGGATCGTCGAGGAGGAGGGCCAGATCAAGATGCGCAAGGAGTGCGCGAAGCACGGCTCCTTCGAGGACGTCATGGCCATCGACCCCGCGTTCTTGCAGCGTATCGAGCGCCTCTACCCCGGCCGCGATTTTCTCGCCCCGCTGAGCACCCTCCGCAACCACGGTACCTCGAGCGTCAAGTATGGCCGGGGCAGCGTGCTCACGGTCGACCTCACGAACCGCTGCAACATGATGTGCGACCCGTGCTTCATGGACGCCAACCAGGTCGGCTACGTCCACGAGCTCGAGTGGGAGGAGATCAAGAAGATCCTCGACGACTCGCTCACCATCAAACCTCGCCGCCAGATGAGCGTTCAGTTCTCTGGAGGCGAGCCGACGCTATCGCCGCACTTCATCCAGGCTATCGAGTACGCCAAGACGAATGGGTACTTCTGCGTGCAGTGCGCGACCAACGGGGTGCGTTTCGCGCAGGACCCTGCCTTCGCGCGGGAGGCCAAGGCGGCCGGCCTGCGGCTCGCCTACCTCCAATTCGATGGCGTCACCAACGAGGCCAACTCCCACCGCAAGGTAGGCAACCTCTTCGACGTGAAGCTCCGCGCCATCGAGAACCTCCACGCGGCCGGGATCGATGTCGTGCTCGTCGTCACGGTCGTCAACGGCGTCAACAACGAGCAGGTCGGCCCCATCATCGATTTCGCGATCGCCAACGCCGACAAGGTCACCGTCGTCAGCTTCCAACCCGTGAGCTTCACCGGGCGCGACGAGGACGTGAGCGACGAGGTGCGCGCGGCGCAGCGCTACACGCTGAGCCACCTCGCGCACGACGTGAAGGCACAGACCGGCGCGACCGAGCCGCTTCGCGACTGGTTCCCTCTCAGCGCGATGGGCCCGTTCAGCGATCTCACCGACACGCTCATGGGCGAGCGCGCCGACTGGGGCGCGATGAAATGCGGCTGCCACCCGAACTGCGGGATCGGGACCGTCCTCTTCGTGAACAAGCGGACCAAGGAGATGGTGCCGCTCACCGCGTTCTTGAACCTCGAAGAGCTCCTCCGCGACGTGCAGGACATCACCGATGGCGCGCAGCCGCGCGCGATCACGCTCGCCGAGCTCGCGCTCGCGCTGATCAAGAACTTCGACCCCGACAAGGCCCCGCGCGGCTTCACGTTCGCGCACCTCATCCGCCAGTTCATGAGCCAGACGGGCAACCGCGGAAAGCGCATCGGCGAGTACGAGAGCGACGCGAACGAGTTCGAGTGGCGCGCGCTCTTCGTCGCTGGGATGTGGTTTCAAGACCTGTACAACTACGACTTTCGCCGCACCGAGATGTGCATCATCCCGTACGGGACGCAGATGGGCGAGATCAGCTTCTGCGCGTACAACACGGGCGTCGGGTGGCGCAACGTCATCGAGAAGATGAAGGCGAACGCCACGGTGGCGGAGTGGAACATGACGAAGGGGCGTCACCCCGTCTACGCGAAGAACCAGAACCTGCCCCTCTCCGAGCCGCTCGGCACCATCGTCATCCCCCCGTCCGCCGAAGCTCTCGAAAAACGCGCCAAAGAGCGACGGCGCCTGCCCATGGCGAGCTGACGTCCGCTACTGGCACTTGCCGAAGAGCCGGTCCGGGCCGAGGACCAGCACGCAGGACGAGAGGACATCCATCGAGACGACCCCGTCGCGCGGACAGAACGGATCCGTCGCGCCCGGCATGAGGTCGATGTCCGTCCGGAGCGACCAGCTCCCCACGACCACCTCCGCCCCCTTCAACGTTCGCGTACGAACCCGGCCCGAGGCCGCGAACATCTGCTCGCGGTTCGCCGCGCTCCGCGGCGCCAGGAGCCGCCCCGCCCGCGAGCTTCCGAGCAGATCCGTCCGCTGCGCCCCCGTGTCGACGAGCAGGGTGACTCCCTGTCCCTCGACCGTCGCCGGGATCACGTAGGCGAGCCCGCGGATGGGGCTCTCCGTGTCCTCGCACGCAACGCCGCCGTTCGGTGAAAGCAGATGACCGCCGTGGTCCTGCTTCAACAGGGCCTCCGCCTCGTCGTAGGCCGCCAGGCGCATCTCCTTGGCAGGAAAGTCGAGCACGACCGCCGCGCCGTTCGCCAGGCTCTGCGGCGATACGAAGGCCCCGATGCCGAGGTGCTCGATGGCTTCCGGAACGTCGGTAACCAGCATCGGCCCGCTGCCAATCGGGCCCCACCCCTCGATCACGACATCGGGCTGATCGACGCGGAAGGTCGGGATCGACTGGCCCACGTGATCGGTCCCCACGTCACCAAGCCGGCGCAGCGCGAGCCCGACCTTCCGGGCCAGCCAACCCGCGATGACGTGCGAGTTTGCGCCTGTGTCCACCAGCATCCACGTGGGTGTACCGGCGACCGTCCCGTGCACGAGCGGGAGCGGGAACGGACGGCCGTGCAGCGAAAACTCGAGCCCGACCTTGCGGGCCTCCCGTGGCCGCTCGGTGTGCGCTATCGTCTCGTCGCCCGGCGTCCATGCCGCGATCTCGGGGTGCGCCACCCTCGTGGCGGTGGCCTGCGGCCCGCACGCCACGAGAGCGAGCGCGGCGGCCCAGCGCCGGCTCATGAGCAAGTTCAGCTCGCGTGCTTGTAGATGTCCATCACCGAGTGCAAGAGCTTGACGGCCTCTGCGCGCGGGCGCTGGAACGCGTTGCGCCCCATGATCGATCCGAACGAGCCGCCGGCCGCGAGCCCCTTGATCTCCTCGAGCACCTCGTCCGTTCCCTTGGCTTCGCCGCCGGAGAAGATGACGATGCGCTTGCCGTTGAAGGCGCTCTGGACGCAGTGCTTCACGCGGTCGGCCAGCGTCTTCGTGGGGATGGCGTACTTCTCGAAGACCTTTTTGGCCTCGGCCTGCTCGATGAAATCCTTCGGCGGCTTGATCTTGATGACGTGCGAGCCGAGCTGCGCCGAGATCTGCGCTGCGTACGCGCAGACGTCGACCGCGGTCTCTCCGTCCTTGGAAATGCCGGCGCCGCGCGGGTAGGCCCACGTCACCGCCGCGAGCCCGTGGGCCTTCGCCTCGAGAATGAGCTCCCGGAGCTCCTCGTACATCGTGTTGCGCGCGCCCGAGCCCGGGTAGATGGTGAACCCGATGGCGGAGCAGCCGAGGCGAAGCGCATCTTCGATCGATCCGGTGATCGCGCTGAGCGGCTGATCGACCTTGGCGAGCGTGTCCGAGTTGTTGAGCTTCAGGATGAGCGGGACACGGCCGGCGAACTTGTCGACGCTGACCTCGAGCTGGCCGAGCGGAGCCGCATAGGCGTTGCATCCGGCGTCGATCGCAAGCTGGTGGTGGTAGTCGGGATCGTAACCCTCAGGGTTGGGTGCGAAGGAGCGTGCCGGGCCGTGCTCGAAGCCCTGGTCGACGGGGAGGATCACCATCTTGCCCGTTCCGGCAAGCGTGCCCGTCATCAGCATCCGGTAGAGATTCGTCTTGGTGCCGGGGTTGTCCGAGCCGTACCAGGAGAGGATTTGCTTGACGCGATCGGTGGCCATGGGAGCTCCCAATATGAGTGGAGTCACCACTTCTAGTCCAGATTGGGCCCTAGTCCAGGCTCCTCTTGCGGGAGGCCCTCTCATGCGCCTGTCGGGCTCACGCTGACCGAAGCGTGACGCTCCCGTCACGACGGCACCGTTACCTTTCGCCGCCATGCGCCGCGCGGTTCTCGGACTCTATTCGTACGCCGAGTTTTTCGCTCAGATTGCCATCTTCCTTCCGGTCCTGGGGATCTCGTCCTTTCGCCACAGGGGGGACCCGACGCAGCGGATGCCGGGGCGCTGGATGCGCCGCTTCGGTCGGGCGACCTCGCGCGCCAGCCCGATCTGGAAGTTCTCGGTCGAAGGAGATGCGCCCGCGGACATCGCGACGCGAGGTTACGTCGTAGTGGCGAACCACGAGTCGACGGCCGACCCGTTTCTCCTGTCCTTTCTGCCGTGGGACATGCGCTGGGTTGCGAAGGAGGAGCTTTTTCATCTACCTGTCATAGGCTGGCTCATGCGCTTCTCCGGTGACATCCCTCTGCGCCGAGGAGATCGCGCCAGCGTCGAGAAGATGATGGGCGAGGCCCGTGCGGCCCTCAGCCTCGGTCAGTCCATCATGATGTTCCCGGAGGGGACGCGTTCGGCGAGCGGAGAGCTCGGGCCGTTCAAGGATGGAGCCTTCCTGCTGGCCCTCGAAGCCAACGCGCCCATATTGCCGGTCGCCTTGGCCGGGACGCGCGACTGTCGCCCCAAGGGGTCCCTGTGGTTCGGCGAGGCGCGGGCGATCGCTCGCGTGCTCGAGCCGATTGCCACGGGCGGCCTTGGCCCGACGGAGGCAGCGACGGTGCGCGACGAGGCCAGGCGCCGGATCGCGGCGGCGCTGCCGGAGCTGCACTCCCGCACCGGGGTCGGGGCCAGCGGGTGAGTCGAGCGGCCACCGGGCGCTCCTTCGCGGCTTTCGCGGTCCTCTCGGTGGCCTGCGGTGCTCGAACGGGCATCGACGAGGTCGCCGCGCCGATCGCAGCCGACGCCGCCGTGACCGTAGACTCCGGCGCCCCGGACACGAGCCCGCCCAGCCCCGACGCGTACGTCACCGTGCCGGATGGTGGGTGCAGGTCGAACGCCGCATGCAACGACGGCCTCGCCTGCACCACCGACAGCTGCGACACCGCGACTGGCGATTGCCTACACGTCCCCGAGGACGGACTCTGCCCGGTCGTGCCTTACTGCGGCGGCGACGAGAGCTGCGATCCGCAGACGGGATGCACCGACACTCCGCGCAACTGCGACGATGGCGTAGCGTGTACCGTCGACAGCTGCAGCGGGCCGGCGGCGGCGTGCATGCACGTGCCCGACGACGCGCTGTGCCCCGTCGGCTTCGCGTGCGATCGGGTCCTCGGGTGCGTGGCGCGCGGGTTCGCGGAGACCCCCGGGGCCCTCTTCGCCGTGCGCCTCCCGTCGGGCGCCACCGCCCTGCAGACGGTGACGGACACCTCCCTCGACGACATCGCCCTTCACCCGGACGGCACTCTCTACGCCGTCGACTCCGGCGCCCTCTACACCCTCGACCCGACCGCCGGCGTGGCGACGATGATCGGCCCCACCGCGGCGTCGCTCAACGCCCTCGACGCCGCGCCCGACGGCACGCTCTACGGCGCCGGCGGAGGTGAGGTCTTCACGGTCGACATCGCGACGGGCGCGCTGACGCCTCTCGTTGAATACCCGGCGGGGCTCTCGTCCAGCGGGGACCTCGCGATTATCGGGAACACCCTGCTCGCCTCCGTCACCGGTGCCACGGCCGACGGCTCGGACGCCATCGTCTCGGTCGATCTGACTACGCTCGGCGCCACCGTCGTGGGCACCACGGGCTTCACGTGCATCTACGGGCTCGCCGCGTACGGCACGAGCCTCTTTGGCTTCACGTGCAAGGGCGAGGTCCTCTCCATCGACCCCGCGACCGCCAGCACCACGCTGATCACGGGCGCGGGCGAGATGTTCTACGGCGCGACGGCGCGCTGAGACGTTCGGCGGAGCGCCGCCGTGACATGCCCGGCTCGGGCTCACGTCGTTCGCGTCGAGCTGTCGCGCTCCCACGCAGCGCCGGGCTTGGCCCGCCTGGCGCGAACACGGGCGACGATGGTGACCCCCGCGTAGACGGCGGCGCCGGGAAGCAGCGTGGGCCTTCGCGCCACGAGCCTGATCAGCGCCTTCGGCCCGTCCGACTCGGCGCCGCGCGCCTCCGCCGTGAGGTTGTTCGCGCGGAGCTCGGCGTTGCCGCGGTGCACGCGGGTGCGAATCTTGACGAGGTTGCCCAGGTCTTTCGGCGGGCGGATCGTGAAGGACGAGCCGTGGACGGCGCGCCGCTCACCGCGAGAGAAGTGGCGGCGCACCCACTCGTCGTCCGCCGTCAGCATGGGAAACTCCTTCCAGCGCGCGCGACCCGCCTCGGACAGGGCGTAGACACCATTGCCGATGGGATCGCCCGCGAGAAATGGAAGGCGCGTCCAGACCTTGTAGTACTCACGGATCGCCCACGGGCGATCGGTGAGATCGAAGTGCGGCCGCGGCGCGGCGCAGAGGACCCCCGAGCCAGGGTCTGCGAGGAGAGATGCTACGCGGCGTAGATCTTCGATGTGGAGCTCGACATCCCCGTCGACGTAGAAGCGCGGAAAACGCGTCGCGTGCCGCTCACCCTCGTTGATCGCCAGCACCTTGGAGCCCTTGGCGAGCTCCACGACGTGGACGCCATCGATCCCGAGGCCGCGCGTGACCTCGGCCGTGCGGTCGGTGCACCCGTTCGGGACGACGACCACCTCGACCTCGCCCGGCTCCGCGCCGCGCGTGAGCGCGCGCACGCAGCGGGCGATGTTGCCTTCCTCGTTGTGGGCGGGGACGACGACGCTGACAGGAGTCATCGCGATTCAAGCTACCACGGGGCGGGAGTGGCCGATCGGCGGCGTACGCGGGTGGCACGTAGAGGTGGAGGAGCAGATGCGTCCCTTACGCCAGCGCGTCTTCTGCGCCCAGGCCGCGGAAGGCAAGCGCCAGGAGTCTTCTCACGCGCGCGGCGCCGGCCGCGTTTGGAGGGATTCGCCAGAAGAACCCAGCCCTCACGCGACCCTCTTCGCGAGCTCGTCGATCGTGATCACCTCGCTGCGGCGCGCGAACACCTTCGTCAAAAGGACGCGGTGCACCTCCTCGTCGGGATCGGCGCAGCCGTCGGCGAGCACGATCAAGCGGTAGTCGCGATCGGCGCCGTCGCAGACCGTCGAGAGGACGACGCCGCTCGTCGAGATTCCCGCGAGCACTAGGGTCGTCACCTTCCGGGCGCGGAGCTGCGCGTCGAGATCCGTCGTCGAGAATGCCCCCACGCGCGTCTTTCGCACGACGATGTCGCCGGCGCGTGGCGCGACGCGCTCGTGGAACTGTGTGTGCGGCGCGTCCGCGGGCATTGCCGCGGCCGCCTGGGAGAACATCGCGTTACTCGCCGGGACCTTGGCCACGTCGGCCGGCTCGAAGGCGACGCGCACGTGGCCGATGTGAAGGCCGGCACCGCGCGCGAGGTCGATGGCGCGGACGGCGCGACCGAGCAGCGCCTCCGCATCGCCGACGCGTCCGAGGATCGCGGGCTGGTAATCCATCACGAGGAGCGCGGTCGAAGAGGGGTCGATCGTGTTCATGATTTCTCTCCTCGTCGATGGGGGACGATGCTCGAGGCGACGAGGATTCACGGCATAGCAGATACCGCTCGTTGCGCGAACAAGCACAGGGCGGCATCCATCGGTTAGACTCCTGCGAATGCGAACGACGTCATCGGCCGGTCTCGTTGCTCTCGTCGCCGGAGTCCTCGCCGTCGGGTGTGGCGTGCCGAAGAGCGAGTACGACGCCGTGGCCGTTCGCGCGGACTACGAGGGGAAGCTGACGTCCCGGGAGGCGGAGATCGCGCAGCTCCGGACCCGGGTCGCCGCCTTGGAGGCGGGCAACGAGGTGGCGTCGTCGGCGGCGCGTGCCGAGCTCGAGCGCGTCCGCGCCGAGATGCTCGACGTCGCCAGGCTCCGCGAAGAGCGCGCCAGCGCCGCGGCTCGCCTCGAGGCCTTCGAGGAGACGGCCGCCAGGGTTCGCCTCGCGGTGGCCTCGGGGAAGGTCGAGGTCAACATGCACCGCGGACAGATCGTGGTCTCGCTGCCTGGCGATGCGCTGCTCGAGATCGAGAAGATTGCGGTGCCGCCGAAGGACAGCGTCGCCAAGTCGCTCGACGGGATGCTCCCCGACCGCCTCTGAGACGCTTCGCGCAACCATGCCTCTCGCTCCCGGCTACCGCCCCGTGCCTCGCGTCACGAGCCTCGGGGAGGGCTTCTACGACGTGGTGGCGCCGGCACGCTTTCCGCAGCGAAGGCTCCGTTACCGCAACCAAGCCTGGGCGGCCCGCGTCGGGCTCGACACCCTCACCGACGACGAGTGGGAGCGTCACCTCGCGCGCTTCGAGCCCCTCCTGTGCAACCTCCACGAGCCGCTTGCCCTGCGCTACCACGGCCACCAGTTCGGCGTGTACAACCCGGCGCTCGGCGACGGTCGCGGATTTCTCTTCGCGCAGATGCTCGACACCGGCGCGAAAACCCGGAGGATCCTGGATCTCGGCACGAAGGGGAGCGGGCCGACGCCGTGGTCGCGCGGGGGGGATGGCAAGCTCACGCTCAAGGGCGGCGTACGCGAGGTGCTCGCCACGTCGATGCTCGAGGCGCTCGGCGTAGACACCTCCAAGTCGTTCAGCTTGTTCGAGACAGGCGAGAAACTCCAGCGGGGCGACGAACCCTCCCCGACCCGATCGTCGGTGCTGGTACGCCTCAGCCACTCGCACCTTCGTTTCGGGACCTTCCAGCGCCTTGCGCACGAACGTGACACTCCGCGAATGAGGCGCCTCCTCGAGTACGTCGTGGCCCAGTACATGCCGGAGCTGGGGGTCGTCCGAGACGGTGACGGCGGGCTGCCCCTCGCCTTTCTCCGCGAGGTAACCCGCAGGTCCGCCGACCTCTGCGCGAGCTGGATGATCGCCGGCTTCGTCCATGGGGTCCTCAACACGGACAACATGAACGTCACGGGCGAGAGCTTCGACTACGGCCCGTACCGTTTCCTGCCGACGTACGACCCCGCCTTCGTCGCCGCGTACTTCGACCACACGGGGCTCTACGCGTACGGACGCCAGCCAAGCGCGGTGCTCTGGAACGTGACGCGGCTGGCCGACGCGGTCTCGGTGCTCGCGCCCTCGACGTCGTTCGCGGCGGTGCTGCTCGAGTTCGAGCCCGCGTTTGCCGCCGCGCTCCAGGCGAGGCTCTGCGCGCGCCTCGGCGTCGCCTCGCGCGGGACGGACGAGGACGCGCAGCTCTTCGACGCGGCGTTCGGTTTTCTGGAGGCGAGCCAGGTGGGGTTCGACCGCTTTTTCTTCGACTGGTACGCCGGCAGCGCGAGCCACGCGCGTGCGAAGGCGAGCCCTGCGGGCGCGAGCTACGCGGGGGACTCTTTCGAGGTCTTCGCGCGAGCGCTCGGCGCGTACACGCCGACCCGTCCCGAGCTCCTGCACACGCCGTACTTCCAGCAGCGCGCGCCGGAGACCCTCCTCATCGACGAGATCGAGTCCATCTGGTCACACATCGCCGAGGTGGACGACTGGACACCGTTCGACGCGAAGCTCGAGCGCATCGCCGCCATGCCGCGACTGTGGGCGGTGGTGTAGAGGCCCTGTCGCAACGCGGCGATCCCGTCCCGGTCCCCTCGCTAGAGGCTAGGGGCTCGCGGCATCGTCGCTCTCCGGCGACAGCACGACGTTGGACGTCAGGGTGGCCCCCGAGCGGACCTGCAAGCCCGAGATGATGCGCGTCTGGAACCCCGCCCTCTGCACGCGCACAGTGAGTGCTCCGACCGGAGCAAAGTCGAAGTGGAACCGCCCCGACTCGTCGGTGTGCGCCGTGGTGCTGGTGGGGCTCCCCGGCGTACCGAGGTAGAGGTCCACGCCAGGCAGCGGCGCGTGCTGCTTGTCGAAGACGAGCCCGACCACGGAGCCGCTGGGGGCGAGGAAGATCTTGACCCCGCGCGTTGCAGTGCCGGCCTGGACGTCGATGGTCCCGGTGTGCCCAGGGGGCTTGCCTGGCGCGGACGCCGAGAGGACGTAGCTGCCGGGCGCGAGCCTGTCGACGACGAAGGCTCCGCTCGGGTCGTCGAACGTGTGCGGCCGGTAGGCCGGCTCGCGCCCCCCCTGAACGGCGATGGTGAACAACGGTACGCCCACGCCCTGCTCGTCGAGGACCACGCCCTCGACCGATCCCGGCACACTGTCGCCGAGGGACGCGTCGTTCGTGGACGAGGCTCGGAGCTGGACGGGAACGACGAGCTCCACATCGCTCTGACGCTGGGCCAGCGGCACACGCGCCGTCTCGTAGCCCTGCGCCTGGACGACGACCGCCGTCGCCTCGTTCGGGACCACGATCTGATGGAACGCGCCGGCGTTGTCGCTCGTCGCGATCGGCACCGTCCAGGGCATCCCCTCGACCGTGATCCTGGCGCCACCGATCGGGCGCGCGTGCGCGTCCGCGACCGTGCCCCGGATCCCGCTCGTCGCGGAGAGCACGAGGGTGATGTCCTTGCTTGCACCCCCGGTCGTTTCGAGAACAGCGCTCGTGACGAACCCTGCGGGATCGCGATCCGCGACGACGCGCACGCGTCCAGCCACGAGCTCGAAAGCGAAGCTCCCTTCCCGGTCGCTCGTCGTGTCGTGAAGGACCCTGTACGGCGCGGCCGGCGTGATGAGACGGACGTTCGCTCCCGGCGCGGGATTGCCCTGCGAGTCGAGGATCTTCCCCCGGAGTGCCGGGGTCTGGTTCGCAGGGTCGGCCGAGGGTTGTGGCGAAGCCGGCTCGTCGAGCGGGATCGCGGCGACCGTGGGGGCCACGGGCTCGGGCCAGAGCGCGCGGATGACGAGCGACGCCCCGAGGGGGAGGAGGAGCACGACGAGGACGGCGGCGACCCTCGGAGTGAGACCTCGGCTCAAGCAGTGAACTCCATCGTCAGCTCACCAGCGTCGAAGTTCTGGCGCTCGACTGCAACGACGATCACGCCTCCCAGGATGCGCCGATTGTCGCACCCCCGGCCCCATCCTGGCTACCTCGCGGTCGACCTCGCCGGCAGCCCTGTTCCTGGGCGTCCTTCAGGGCGCCTGGCACGACGGCGGCGGGATAGCGTCGCAGGCGAGAGCGAGAGTCACTGCCGCACGAGAACCCCGAGGAACACGCCGAGCGCCACCAAGAGAACCCCCATGCCCACGGCGGCGAGCCCGTTCACGAGTCCCTGGCCCCTCGTAGCACGCTGCGACGGGCCCCACTGCTGCGTACCGGAGGCGTCCGTCCCCATCGGCTTGGACACCATGAACGACGTCGGGTTCTTCGCGGCCCACGTGCCCAACATGGACGCGACCGCACCCCCGAGGATCATCGCCGCGTTCACCGCGAAGCCTCCGGGCGCCGGCAGGCCGAGCAAGGCGACACCGCCGAAGCCGAGCCCGCAAAGCCCTGCGAAGACGATGACCGGCAGGACGCCGAACGTCCGCGGCGGCAAGGGCGCAGGCGGCCCCGCCGCGGACTCTCCCTCGTAGATGCGCCGCGGCTGCGGCTTGCGGCACGCCGTGCAGACGACGAGCTGGCCGCTCCCCGGTGGAAGACCGATGGCGTCCTTGGCTCCACAGTACTTGCAGGCGAAGAGCATCCCTTTCTCCCTGTCAGCGACAGCCCGGCTCCTCAGCATCATCTCAAGAAAACAGCGAGACGGGCCCGCTTTCGTGACGGCTGCGCCGTCCGCCAGAAACAGCCGACGGTTCGGAAGAGGCTAACCGCCCGCGCCGTACTACACGGGGAGTCGCTGAGCGCACCGTGGAGCTCTTCGAGGTCGACGGCGCCACCATTTGCGAGCCGCTGTCGCTCGATCAGGCGAGGTGGGAGACGTGCTGCAGCCCGCTGTCAGTCGGAGCCGGCGCACCCGCGGATGGCGGCATCGCGGGCGTCTCCTGGGTGCTGGATGCCATGCTGCCCGACTCGGAGGCCAGCCGCGCTGCCATCGCCGCCGAGCGGGCCAAGTGTGTACTCTGCAAGGGCGAGTTCGGCATGCACGGAATGGCCATCGGTGGAGGTCCTTCGTGCATGTGCCGAACGAAGGATGGCGGCAAGGCGTGCACCACGAACCGCGGCAGCTGCGAGGCGGGCTGCGAGATCCCCTGGCAGACTGCGCTCGAGCACGGCGGCGAGCGCTGCGCGCCTGGCGAGCCATGCACCATCCCCGCGGGCACATGCGCGAACTTCGTCTCTCCACACGGGTGCCGCGGCAGGATCGTGGAAGACGCGAAGGGCGTCCGGTCCTCACCTTCCTCGGCGCGAGCTGGCTCGTCGTGTTCATGCGGCGGCCGACGACGGCGGTGGACACGAGCAGCCTGCACCGAGGTAGCCCGTCTCAAGCAGAACCGGCGCCACGGGTGACAGCCGGCGCCCCGCGTGCTTCGATTCTCGGGCCACTTCCGAGGGAGACATGGACAACCGAAACTCGTTCAACGCACCGGCGGCGCCGCCCGTCGTCGGCACCACGCTCGAGGCCCACATCATGGCGGGCATGCGAGGCGCCTCCGGAGCGACCGGCGAGTTTACGTCTCTCCTGAAGCAGATCTCGCTCGCCGTGCGGATCATCACCGCGCGCGTGCGGTCGGCGGGGCTCGCGGGGATGCTCGGCTACGCCGGAGAGACGAACGTTCAGGGTGAGCAGCAGCAGAAGCTCGACGTCTTCGCCAACGACGTGCTCTGCACCGTGCTCGGCAAGGGCGGTCACACCGCGCTCCTGGCGAGCGAGGAGCTCGAGAAGCCGGTCACCACGGACGCCGATGAGAGCCAGGCGAAGTACATCGTCCTGTTCGACCCGCTCGACGGGTCGAGCAACATCGACGTCAACATCTCGATCGGCACCATCTTCGCCATCCTGAAGAAGACGCACGCGAAGCCGACGGAGGCGGACGCGCTCCGTCCGGGCCGCGAGATCGTGGCCGCGGGCTACGCCGTGTACGGGTCGTCGACCGTCCTCGTGCTGACGACGGGACAGGGCGTTCACGCGTTCACGCTCGATCCGATGGTCGGCGCCTTCTTCCTCTCGCACGCGAACATCATGTGTCCCGAGCGAGGCAGCATCTACTCGGCCAACGAGGGCAACTTCGCCCACTGGACGCCCGAGGTGAAGAAGTGGAATGCGTGGATCAAGAGCGAGGACAAGGCGAAGGGGTTGCCGTACAGCCACCGCTACGTAGGCTCGCTCGTGGCCGACGCCCACCGGACGCTGCTCAAGGGCGGCATCTTCGCGTACCCCGCCGATAGCAAGAGCCCGAAGGGAAAGCTTCGCCTCCTCTACGAGGCCAACCCCATCGCGTACATCTTCGAGCAGGCCGGCGGCACGGCGATCACCGGGACGGACCCGATCCTCGACATCATTCCCACCGCCCTCCACCAGCGGACACCCCTCGTGGTCGGCTCTCGCGAGGACGTCGCGGCGTACCGCGAGTTCATGAACGGAAAGCGCTGATGCGGTACGCGATCCTGGGCGTCTTGGCCGGCATCGGGCTGGTCGCGTGCCAGGAGAGAGCCCCGGCGCCCGCGGCGTACGACGCGGGCCCCCCGCTCCAGCCCCTCGATGCGGCGCTGTTCGCCTCCCCGACGATCCCGGTCGTCGAGGTCCTCCCCGTCGCCCCCACGCCACCCCCTCTCTTCGCTCCCGACGCGGGCGAGGACTTCGAAGGCGAGATCGACTTCCTCGTGTCGATGCCGGCCTTGAAGGTCCCGCCCTTCAAGGTCGAGCTGTTCGTGAAGGGCTCGCAGACCGTCTCGGTGGGCAAGGGCAAGCGCGGCACGCTGCGGGAGGTCTTCCGCCGCACCGAGGGGATCAACTACGAGGTCGTCGACAACGAGAAGACCTTCGAGCGGTTCACACTGTCCGTCCCCACGCCCGACATGAAGGTCACGCGCGGAACGACCCTGGAGAAGATCGCGGGCGGAGAGTGCGAGGACTGGGAGCTGCGCTCCTCCACGGGGCATCTTCAGGCGTGCGTCACCCGCGGCCTCGGTCCCTACCTCGTGGGAAAGGACTACACGGCGACCGGGGACTGGAGCGCGGTCCTGGCGCCGTCGGGGTACTTCGCCCTGCGCGCCTCGCTGGTGGACCAGGACGGCGGCCGCGAGGTCCAGAGCGTGACCGTCACCCGGGTCGTACGCAAGCCCGTGCCGGACGAGCTGTTTACCTGGCCGTCCGATTACAAGGACGCGGCGGAGCTCGATCGTGAACGGGTGTTTGGCGGTACCCGTGACAACTAACTGACAGGGGCCACGCGAGGTCCACCGGTACCGCGCAGGTCCGTGGGCCACTTTGCGCCAGGGAAGCCCGTGGACCGCGACGCCGACGCCCGAGATTCTCGCGAGAAGTGGCCCGTCTCCCGCGGTCCGAGGCTGACCTGGAAGCCGTAGTTCTCGACTTCTGCGGGCCCCGGCCCGGGTACCCCGGAGACGGGCGGCCTCGGCATGTGCGTTGCTTGAGGGGCTGCCATGAACCGACTCACGGTCACCCTGGTCCTCGGCTTGATCCTCTCGTTCACGGTCATGTGGGACGTCGCCCGCGACAACATGAACGGCCAGCCGCCCCACCACCACGATCTCGCCGCCCAGACCCACGCGACCTCGCAGCCGCGCCCCATCTGAGGTCGTGCCGGCAGGCCTGCGCAACCCGCGGCGCGCACAATCACCGTCTTCGAAGGGCCGCAGGCCCGGTGGCGTCGGGGCTGCGGCGTTGGCCTCGAGAACGGCCGCGAGCGCGTGCGCGAGCCGCCCACCCTCGTCCGACGTGGCGCAGTCATATCCAAGGTGGATCGTTGAACCAGTCGTGATGCGGGAGAGCGCCCGTGTGACCACGCAATGGCTTCGCGAGGTTAGGCCCACTTTTCCGTAGGCACACAACATGTACGGTGGGGTTGCACGCGGTCGGAGCCCAGAGCGGGCTTCCGTAGCCAGGTATGCCAGATGAACATCGCACGTCTCGCGTGGCCCGTCGGTCTCGTCCTTCCCCTCGCGTGCGGGAGCCAGGCCTCCTCAGGCTCGGCCAAGGACTCAGCGTCGGATACAGGCTCCTACGTGCCCGCCGATGCTTCGGGGCCAGATGCGTCGTCCACGGTCCCGGACTCCTCGTCGGCTCCAGACAGCGGTTCGTCCAGCCCCGTCGATGCGGGCGAGCCGAGCGACGCCGCCGCCGACACGGCCGTGGCGCCGCCGTCGGACGGTGGGTCGCTCTTCGCCGGTTGCACCCTCACGGGCGGCTGCCTCGCCGACTGCTCCCCCCCAGCGAACGATCCCATCGCCACGGGCAACGCGAGCTACGATCTCTACGACGGCTGCTTCCTCGCCGCGATGCAGGTGGCGGGCATGACCGAGCCCTGGCAAGGCCAGCTCCTGAAGTCCCAGTCCTACAACGAGAGCGGCATCACTCCGGTCATCACGACGACCGACAGCATGTGTGGAGGCCAAAACTGCGGCATCTGGGCGATCAGCGCAGGAACGATCTCCGGTGACTCCCCGCCGGGACCGTGCGGCTCCTCGTCGATGGACCCGTTCACGGGCGAGGTGGACTACTCCCACAGCTACGGCCTCTTCCAGAGCACGCCCGCGTGCGAAGGCACGTTCCTTCGGCCCAGCCTGCCGTCGGGTTACACGTGCACCGGCACCACGACGGCGAACAACATTCCGTTCGACAGCGGGATCACGTTCTACTGCGAGAGCGCGACGTCCGAGGGAGTGAGCACGCCGACGGGGACGAAGACGGGCTACATCAACGCGGTCCAGAACACCGCCGACCCGCTCTACGCGACGTCCGTCTTCAACCCGGCCTACCAGCTCTACGTCTACCTGGACTACTCGTGGGCGATAAACTTCCAGCAAGCGAACGCCGGCGCCACGGGGTGCACGGAGGTGCAGCAGTGGTACCTGTCCCTCGCGTACTGGCTGACCGGGGATGCGACCACGAGCTGCACGCTCACGGGGGACGGGCAGCAATACGTCCAGACCGCCATCACGGACTACGAGACGGTCCTCTACAACAAGACGTGGCCGTACCCTGGCCCCTGATGCTCGTTCCCGCGTCGGGGGGCAGACGCTCGACGAGCTCGTGCGGGGCACGGCCTACTTCCTCCGGTATCGCACCGTGACGAAGGAGGGCGTCTCCGACTGGAGCCAGAGCGACTCGCTGCTCGTCGTGTGATGCTTTCCGCGGGGAGAGATGCTCGCTGTCCTCCGAGGGCGTCCCGAAGTGTTCCGCGCGAGGCGCTGCAAGAGGTTTGACGCCGTCGAACCTCCCGCAGCGCATCCTCCACGCAGCGAGCGAGGCTCTACGTCTTGCGACGGGCCGCGCTGGGAGAGGTTCGGCGACGCGGAACCTCTTGCAGCGTGCCTGTCGGTAATCGCACAGCGACGCTGGGAGAGGTTCGGCGTCGTGGAACCTCTTGCAGCGTGCCTGTCGGTAATCGCACAGCGACGCTGGGAGAGGTTCGGCGTCGTGGAACCTCTTGCAGCGAGCCTGTCGGTGCTCGCACAGCGACGATGGGAGAGGTTCAGCGTCGTCGAACCTCTTGCATCGGTCCTTCCCCCGCAGTCCGCGACTCTTTCGTCGAGCGCAGCGCGGGTATCTTCCTGCGAGCGGCCTCTTGCTCTACGGTCTCGCTCCCCCGTGCCCCTCGACTCCGACGACACGCTGGGCGGCGAGGTTCGGACGCTCGTTCGCCTGGCCTGGCCGATCTCGCTCGCGCAGCTCGGTCTCATCGCGATGGGCCTCGTTGATACCGCCGTCCTCGGGCGCGTGTCGCCGACCGAGCTCGCGGGTGCAGCCCTCGGTCGCTCGATAGGCTTCGCGGCCATCACCGTCGCCCTCGGCGTGTCGACGGGCCTGGAGCCCCTCGCAGCCCAGGCCATCGGGGCGGGCGAGCCGGACAGGGCCTGGCAGGCCCTCAAGACCACCGTGCGCGCGGTCCTCGGCCTCTGGGCGCCGCTCATGGTCCTCGGCTACTTCGTGACCTTCCTGCTGGCTCCGATGGGCGTGGGCCCGGCCATCGTGTCGCGCGCCCGCGACTACTACGTGACGCAGACGCCTGGCCTCGGGCTCACCGTCGGCTTCCTCGCCGGCAAGACGTTCCTCCAGGCCCATGGCCGGACGCGCCCCGCGCTCGTCGCGTCTCTGGTGGCGAACCTCGTCAACTTCGTCGTCTGCAACCTCCTCGTCCGCGGCGACGACGCGCTCGTCGACGTGGGGCTCGCGCCGCGCGGGCTGCCTCGCCTGGGGGCGTGGGGCGCCGGCATCGCGTTCAGCATCGCCGAGGTCGTCCTCGTCCTCGTCGTCTTCGGGGCCGTGTGGATCTACCGTCCGAAGCGCATAGAGTCCCCGGCGATCCCCGCGGGCACCGTCCTCCGGCTAGGCCTCCCGGTCGGCCTCCAGATGCTCGCCGAGTACGGCGTGTTCACGCTGGCCGGGCTGCTCATCGGTCGCTTCGGCGCGGAGACGGTCTCCGCGCACCAGATCGCGCTGGGCCTCGCGAGCTTCATGTACATGGGAGCGCTCGGCGTGAGCGGCGCGACCGCGGTGCGGGTGGGCCACGCCGTCGGCGCCGGCACGTCGGTGCGTCGCCGCGGGATGGTGGGCATCGCGGTAGGAGCAGCGTTCATGAGCCTCGGAGCGCTGGCCTTCGCGCTCATGCCGACGGTCCTCATGCGGGTCTTCACCGTCGAGCCGGACGTCATCGCGCTCGGGACGCGCCTGCTCTACATCGCCGCGTTCTTCCAGCTGTTCGACGGCGTGCAGACCGTGGCCGGCGGCGCCCTTCGCGGCGCGGGCGACGTCCGCTTCGCGTTCGTGGCGACGATCGCTGCGCACTGGGCCATCGGCTTCCCGCTTGCCTTCGCGTTCGCCTTTCCCCTCGGCTACGGCGTTCGTGGCATGTGGTGGGGCCTCACCGCCGGCCTCGTCGCCATCGCCGTGGCGCTCGCAGGTCGCTTCTCGGTCATCTCCAAGCGCACCATCGCCCGCGTCGCGTGATCTCCCTCTTCAAGCTTCAGGGGGAGCCCGTCGCCCCGGCGAGCTCTCGGTGAGCGCCCCGTAGAGCTCGGGCCTCCGGTCGCGGAAGAAGCCCCAGGCCGCGCGCGTGCGGCGCACGGCGGCGAGATCGAACGTCGCCGCGAGGACGCCCTCGTCCGTGCGCCCGAGCTCGGCGACCTTGTCGCCCCGCGGGTCGGCGATGAACGAGGATCCGTAGAAGAGCTGACCGGACTCGGCTCCGACGCGGTTGCTCGCCACGACCGGGATCACGTTAGACACCGCGTGCCCGATCATCGCGCGCTGCCATGGGTCCCTGGTGTCGAGGTCGGGCTCGTGGGGCTCGCTTCCGATCGCGGTCGGGTAGAGGAGCACCTCGGCGCCGAGGAGCGTCATCGCCCGCGCCGACTCGGGGAACCACTGATCCCAGCAGATGCCGACCCCCACGACCGCGTGCTTCGTCTTCCACGCGCGAAAGCCGGTGTCCCCCGCGCGGAAGTAGAACTTCTCCTCGTACCCAGGGCCGTCGGGGATGTGGCTCTTGCGATAGAGGCCGAGGACCGCGCCGTCGGCGTCGATCATCGCCACGCTGTTGTAGTGCTGCTGCCCGGCGCGCTCGAAGAACGATACGGGGATGACCACGCCGAGCTCGCGAGCGAGCTCCGAGAAGTGAAAGATGGTCGGGTTGCCCTCGAAGGGCCGCGACCAGTCGAAGAAAGAGTCCTTCTCTTCGCGGCAGAAGTAGGGCCCTTCGAAGAGCTCGGGCGGGAGGACGACCTGTGCGCCGCGCCCCGCCGCCTCGCGCACGAGCTCCGTCACGCGCGCGACGTTCGCGCTCCGCTCCCCGCCGAGGGCGCACTGGATCGCAGCGACCGTGACCGTCTTCTCTTCCCGCTCGTTCGCGCTCACGATGCCTCCTCGTGCTCGTCTTTGCCGCCAGGCGCAGGCTCCTGCTGGGTGATGCAATGGAACGCGCCGCCGCCACTCAGGATCGCCCTGGCCGGGACGCCCACCGTGCGACGGCCCGGGAAGAGGCGTCCTACCTCCGCCACTGCCGCGTCGTCCCACCGGGCGCCGTACGTCGGCACCACGACGGAGCTGTTGCCGATGTAGAAGTTCGCGTAGGAGGCCGGCATGACGGCACCCTCGGTCGACAAAACGCGCCCCGGGGACGGGATGCGCACGACCTCGAGGCGCCTGCCTCGTACGTCGGTCATGCCATCGAGCTCGCGCAGCAGGTCCGCGAGAACGCCGGCGTTCGGATCGTCCTCGCCGCGCGGCTCCATGCAGACCACGACGCCGGGCGCGACGAAGCGAACGAGCGTGTCGATGTGGCCGTCGGTGTGGTCGTTCACGAGGCCTCGCGAGAGCCACAGGACCTTGTCGATCCCGAGCGCTCCCCGGAGCGCGCCCTCGATGGCGCGCTCGTCCATCCCTGGGTTGCGGTTCGGGTTCAGGAGGCACTGGCGCGTGGTCAGGCACGTACCCTCGCCGTCGACCTCGACGGAGCCGCCCTCGAGCACCCAGTCGAAGCGCCGCGCGGGCAGCCCGCTGATCTCGGCGACGCGTCCTGCGACCTCGTCGTCGTGCGGGAGCACGTACTTGCCGCCCCAGCCGTTGAACGCAAACGAAGCTGTGGAGACCTCGCCGCTCCGGGTCACGAAGATGGGCGCGGTATCGCGCAGCCAGATGTCCCCGAACGGGACGCGCTCGAAGCGGGCGTCGATGCCCGTGAGGGCTGTCCGAGCCTCCGCTTCGCGCGCGTCGTCCGGGACGAGCACGCGTACGGGCTCTCCCCGGGCGCGCGAGGTCGCCGGGGCCGTGTCCGCGATCGCCCTGCACAGGGCGACGAACGCCTCTTGCGCCGGCGCGAGGTTCTCGAGCCAGAGATCGGCCGCGCTGGGCCATGCCACCCAGCAGGCGGCGTGATGCTTCCATTCGGCGGGCTGACGCCAACCTGTCGTGTCCGGGTCCTCTTCGCTCACGCCCAGGCGATAACACGGCAGCGGCGTGATGCCGAGCAGACGGGGACGCTGTAGTCTGGTGATCGACCGAAGATGCCACCCCTCCCGACCAGCAACCGCAGACGAGGACGGCGAGGTGCGCCGATCCTGCCCTGCCTGGGGTCCGCGCTCGCCTGCGCCGTGGCCTGGGCCCTCGCCTGCACCCCAGCGCGTCATCCGGCTCCGATCGAAGAGGTGCCGATTGCCAGCGCGCCCACCCAGACCATCGCGGATCGGACCGTGAGCCAAGGGTCGCCGTCCGTCGACGCGGCGGTTGTCGACGCCGCCACGGTTCCCGCCGAAGGCGGCGATGACCAGGCGCCCGACGCGGACGTGGCAGGCTCACGCAAGCGGGCCACGTCCCCTCGCTCGGGCAAGGCTCCGGTCGCCATCAACGGAACGTCGTCCGCGGCATCGGGTGGATCGGGTGGTGAGGGCGAGAGCGAGCGTTCGCGGCTCGAGGCGAAGGTCGCCCGAGGGGAAGCGACACCGGAGGAGGCGCGTGCCTTGCTCCGCCTCTGCGCCAAGCAGCACGATCAGGCGTGCATGAAGAGAGCGACCGCCGCGCTGCGGGCTCAGCCGCACTGACGCAGACTACGGAAGCGTTCGACGCCGAAGCGTATGCTGGGCGCGGATGACCTCGTGGAGTCTCGCTCGACCGCTGTTCGCCGCCATAGTTCTGCTCGGGCTGGCAGCCTGTCGTGACCTGCAAACCATCCCGACTGCCGTAGGAGCGGGTCCCCTGCCGTCCGCCTCCACGGACGGCACCCGAGACTCGAGCGCCGAAACGCCGCGCGACCCGGCAGAGGACGGAGCCGCGGTAGTGCCGGACGGAGCGACCAGAGCGGCGCCCGAGGCCGGCGCGGCGGGGGACGCCGAGGCGCCACCGGAAGCAAGCACGGACGGCGCACCACGGGACGCCGCAGAGGACGCGCGGCCTATCGGCCCTTTCCAGGTTCCGTTCCTTCCGTCGAGGCTCGCATACGTCGTGCTCCCCTCCTCGGCGACCAAGCCGCACCGGCTCATCGCGGGGCTCCACGGCGTCTGCATCACGCCGAGCTACTCCTGCGGCACGTGGATGCATGCTGCCGCCGAGCTGGGTCTTCTCGTCTGCCCTACCGGCAACCAGATGTGCGTGGACGTCCCGGGGGCCCCGACGTGGGAGGAGCCGTTCGCGAAGATCGACGAGGACCTCGAGACGGCCATCGCGAAAGTCTCGGCCCGCTACCCGGGAGAAGTCAGCCGGGAGGGCGCCGTGCTGACGGGTTACTCACGCGGAGCCTACGCTGCCGCCATCATCGCGGCGCGTCATCCGGGCCGGTGGCCCTTCCTCGTGCTGAACGAGGCGGACACCGAGCTGAGTCTTCCGATGCTTCGTGCCGGCAAGGTGCGGGCGGTCGCGCTGATCGCAGGAGAGTGGGGATCGCAGATCGCAGGCGAGCGCAAGAACGTGGATGAGCTGACGAGCCAGGGCTACCCCATCCGCCTGTGGGTAATGCCCAAGGCCGGGCACGCCTATTCGAGTAACATCGAGGCAATCATGCGGGAGGCCCTCGAGTTCGTCCTGTCGCACGAGCATGATGGATAGCAACCTTCCGCCACCGCGCGCGCCGCTCCTGAGCGCCCAGGACCTCTTGCCCGCCGCGCGGCGGCGCTTCCAGGCGGTCATGCGCCTCGGCAGGACCGACAGATCGCCCATCGCGTTCCAGATTCTCGGACGCGTCCTCCTGCACGCCGCGCTCGTCGGAGCCGCCGCGGGGCTGTTCGGATCGCTCTTCGTCTATGCCCTCGACCTGACGCAGCGCGGGCTCCTCGAGGCGCTCGCGGGCTACCTGCCCCTCCGGGCGGCGGGCGAGGAGTTCGTCGCATCGCAGGGGCTCTCCCCCTTCCGCCCGTGGCTCCTCGTGTTCCTGCCCGGGATCGGCGCGCTCATCGGCGGCGCCATCTCGATCTGGGCTCCGGAGACACGCGGTGGTGGCTCGGACGCCATCATCGAGGCCTTCCACAACGAGGAGGGGGTCGTCCGCCGTAGGGTCCCCCTCGTCAAGACCCTCGCGTCGGTGTTCACGCTGGGGTTCGGCGGCTCGGGCGGTCGCGAGGGCCCCACGATGCAGATCGGCGGCGCCCTGGGGTCCCTCGTCGGCCGCGCCCTCAAGGTGACCAAGCGCGAGCGGCGAATCCTCCTGGTCGCCGGGGTTGCCGCAGGCATGGCGGCCGTGTTCCGCACACCGCTCGGCGCCGCTCTCCTCGCGGTCGAGGTTCTCCACCGCGACGACTTCGAGTCCGACGCCTTGGTGCCGGCCGTTCTCGCGAGCGTGGTCTCCTACTCGGTCTTCATCTCCTTCTACGGAGAGTCGACGCTCTTCGCCCACGCGGCGCGCTACCCGTTCGTCCCTGGGCACCTGCCGCTCTACGCGCTCATGGCCGTCCTCGTCTCGATCGTCGCGAGCGGCTTTCTGGGTACGCTCCGGTCGGTCCAGAAGTTCACCAAGCGGCAGGTCGAGCGGCACCGCCTACCCTCGTGGACCACGCCGGGCCTCGGCGGGCTCGCGCTCGGCGTCTTCGCGACGCCGATCGTGATGATCATCGGACCCCATGTAGGCAGCGCCGGCCAGGGCCTGGGTATCCTGGGCGGTGGGTACGGCGCCGCGCAGGTCGCGATCACGGGAGCGACCTGGTTTCCCCAGGGCTGGCGTGGGGTCGAGCTCCTCTTGCTCCTCGGGGTCGTCAAGATCATCGCCACGTCGCTCACCGTTGGCTCGGGGGGAAGCGCGGGCGATTTCGGACCGTCGCTCGTCATCGGGGGAATCTTCGGGGGCGCCTTCGGGCGCACCGCGCAGTTGCTCCTCCACGATCCCCGCATCGATCCAGGCGCGTTCGCCCTCGTCGGAATGGGCGTCCTTTACGGAGGCCTCGCCCACGTGCCCATCGCGTCCCTCGTCATGGTGTGCGAGCTCGCAGGCAGCTATGACCTGCTCGTTCCTCTCATGTTCGCGGAGGGCATAGCCTTCGTGGCCCTTCGCCACCGCTCGCTCTACCACGCCCAGGTGCCCACCAAGCGCGAGTCGGCGGCGCACCGGGATGACCTCATCTTCGATGTGCTCCGTGGGGTGCCGGTGGGCGACATTCTCGTCCGGGACCGCCCTTACATCGCCTTCGAGCGGCGAACCCCGGCCAAGGAGGTCATCGAGAAGGTCGCCGGGTCGGCCTGGCAGGACGCGTTTCCGGTCATCGGTGGCGACGGAAAGCTTGCGGGTGTGGTCAGCTCGGAGATCCTCCGGACCATGGCCTCCAACCCCGACCTGCACGTCTTCGCGATCGCGGACGACATGATGGTCGCGCCTCTGTCGATCAAGGAGACCGACGATCTCCACTCGGCGCTGGAGACGATCCTGAAGCACGGCGTCCGCGAGCTCCTGGTGACCAACGAAGAGGGGCAGATCGTCGGTTTCTTGGACGAAACCGAGATCACCACCTTCTACCATTCCGCCACCGTTGGACGGTCGAAGGCTCCCCCGTCGGGCCCCGCCCTCCCTTGATCGCTTTGCCGTTGCCCACGGCTGCCCAAACCTTGGTACCCTGACCGTGCGCAGAAGCGCGAGAGGGCGGCGCAACCACGCCGCGCTCGGAGCCCCATGCAACGCGAACTCCCTCGAACAGCGTCCCGTGTCGGCGCGGGGGCGGTAGCCCTGACGTTCGACAACAAGCTCGAGAATGAGGAGGAAGTCCTCGAGACCATCCTCTCGGCGCTCTCGCGTGGTCAGCTCCACCCGGACACCTGGACGCAGTTTCACCTCGCCGCCGTGCGCGACGACCGCCTCGCAGAGGTCGCGTTTGCCTACGAGAACGCCACCCAGTCGAAGCGCATCAAGACCCTCCCCCCGAACGTCGGGGCAGAGTTCTTCTTCCGCGCGTCGACCTTCTTCAGCGACGCCTTCGGCGACGAGCTTGGCGCGGTCAGCTACCTCGAGCGAGCGCTGGCTGCATCCCCCACGCACGAGGAATCGTTCCAGAAGATCGAGCAGCTTCTGACGAAATCCCAGAGCTGGCGCAAGCTGGCCGACGTCTTCGCGGGCAACGCTCCACACCACGCGCGGGCCGAGCATGCCGACCTCCTCCGCCGCGCAGCGGAGCTCTACGAGAAGGACGGCAGCGACGACAAGATCGGAGAAATCTACCAGCAGATCCTGCGACTCGAGCCTCACGACGACAAGACGCGCGATCTCCTCGAGGCCCGCTACCTGCGCGCGAACCGGCATCGCGACGTCACGCGGCTGCTCGAGCAGGCGCTGACGACGGAGCCCGCTCCGTCGGACGCCTACGCCATCAAAGCGCGGGCGCGCCTCGTCGAGATGTACGCCGTCCAGCTCCACGAACCGGAGCGGTCGATGCCGCACATCGAAGCGATCCTGGCGCACGACCCGTCCCACGAAGAGGCCCGCCGTGTCGCGGCGAAGCTCATCGAGGTCAAGGGTCTGGCGGCCCGGGCCGCGGCTGCCCTCGCGGGCGCCTACGAGCAGACCGGCGTCCCGTCCGACGTCGCCAAGTTCCTGGGCATCGAGCTCGAGCACACCCGGGGCCCGAAACGCCGCGACGTCCTGCGGAAGATCGGCGTCCTGCGTCAAGACAGGTTGAACGACGCCGCGGGCGCGTTCGAAGCCTTCGAGGCGGCTCTGGCCCTCGATCCCGGTGACGACGAGATGCGTGGCCGGTATGCCGGCCTCGCGTCGCGCCTCTCGAAGGACCTCGACGCGGCGCGTACGCTCACGCGGGTAGGCGCAGCGGTCCGCGAGGGGCCGCTCCGGGCGAAGCTGACCGCCGAGGTAGGCTCTCTCTACCTTGCCGGCGGGGACACAAAACGCGCAAAGGCGACCTTCCTCGGCGTCCTGGCCATGCAGGATCTCGAGCCGGCGGTGAACCTGGCGGCGTCGCGGGCACTCTGCGCCATCTTCGCGTCGGAGGGTGACAACGTCTCCCTCGGGGACGCGCTCGAGCGTGTTGCGCTCGTGGAGCCGGACGCGATGCTGCGCCAGATCGCGAACGAGGAGCTTGCGGAGCTGGCCACCGAGACGCTGAAGGACTCGCGGCGCGCGATCGGCGCCTGGAAGCGGCTGCTCGACACCTCGGCACGGCCCCGGGCGCTCGAAGCGCTCGAGCCGCTCTACGAGGCTGCGGGCGATTCGGTGGAGCTCGCGGCCATCCTCGACGAGCGGGCGAAGGACGCGACGGATCCGAAGGAGGCGCGCCGTATCGCCTTCCGCGCGGCGGAGGTCCTGACGAGCACCACCTCGGACGTGGCCCGCGCCTCCCTGGCCTGGCGTGCAATCGTGGAGAAGTACGGTCCTGCGCGTGACGTCCATGAGGAATGGATCCCGCTCCTCGAGGCGCAGCGGCAATGGCCGGAGCTCGCGAGCGCCCTCGACGCAGAGGCAGGGCTCGCGCCGCCCGAGGAGCGCGCGGCAATCCTCGTGCGCCTGGGAGGAATACGTCTCCAGAGGACGCGGGAGATCGGCGAGGCCATCGACGCCTTCCGCCGCGCGCTCGAGGTGGACGCCACGGAGCGAACGAGCCGTGGCTCGCTCGAGAAGCTCCTCGGTTTCGGCGATCATCGCCTGGAGGCGGCCGCCGTCCTGGAGCCCATCTACCGAGCCGAGGGTGCCAGCGCAGGCTTGCTCAAGATCCTGGACCTGAAGGCGCAGCTCGCCAAGGAGCCGGACGCACGACTCGACGCCCTCGAAGAGGGCCTTCGTGTTGCCGAGCAGGGGGGCAACGCCGACCGGCAACGCGCGCTCGACTTCATCGGGCGGGGGCTGACGGAGGCCGTCGCAAGCGAGCGCCCGCTCGATCCTTGGCTCGAGCGGCTCGAGCGAGCCGTCCCGCCCGGCAGCGATTCGAAGCGACGGGCGTCGATGCTGAGCCGGGCGCTCGGGGCGAGGGGCATCGACTCCCCGGCGCTCCTCGACCTCGCAAAGCGCGCAGGCGAGGCGCTCGCCGCGAGCGGTGACGTTGCGGCCGCGCTCGAAGTCTACCGCCGCGCGCTGGCGTTCGAACCGACCTCCGGCGAGCTGCTCACGCGGGTCGACGATCTGCTGCGCGATCAGGGGGACCCGCGCGAGCGGATCTCTCTCTACCAGGCCGCGCTCGCGCGCAACCCCTCGCCGCCTCGACGCCGCGAGCTCCTCCACAAGATCGGGTCCATACAAAAGAGCGACGTGGGCGACCTTCCCGCGGCCATCGAGACCTACCGCACCGCCCTTGGCGACTCGCCCGACGACCACGAGGCCCACGGGACGCTCGCCGAGCTCTACACGGCGACTGCGCAGTGGGTGGCGTTGTGCGAGCTACTCGAGCAGTACCTGCAGCGAGCAACGGGCGAGGACGCCCGCCGCGCCCGCCTCCAGCTCGCCGAAGTGGCGGCGACCCACGGCGACCGTTCCCGCGCGCACGCGCAGCTGCGCGCCCTCCTGGGGGGCGGAGCGCTCGGCGCCGAAGACCTGGGAGCGATCGCCCGTCTGGCCGACGTCATCGGAGACGTGGAGATCCAGCGCGAGACGCTCCAGCGCCGGGCGTCTTCCGCGGAGGACCCGCGCGAGCAGGTGGCCTGGCTCGATAAGCTGGCTGCGCTCGAGCTCTCGAGCGCGGACGCCGAGGCCGCCGTGGACCTGTGGAAGCGAGCTGCGCAGCTCGCCGAGAAGGCCGGTGACGACGAGCAAGCACGCCGCCTCTACGATCGCGCGCGGGACGTCTCACCACACGATGGAGAGACCGCGCTTCGCCTCGCCGACCTCCTCGAACGAGCCGAGGACTGGAAGGCTTTGCCCGAGCTGTATGGCGTCCTCCTCGAGGCGACGGAGCTTCCTCGCGCCCGCGTTGCCATCCTGATGCGTCACGCCAGGGTCCTCGCCGACCACCTCGACGACCCAGCCGGCGCCCTCGTGTCCGCCGCGCAGGCCTTCGAGCTCGCCGGCGAGTCGAGCGATCGCCAGGACGTCCTCACGGTGTTCTCCCAGCTGGCGCTTCGCGGGAGGGGGACGCCCATCTTCGCCCGCGCGATGGATGACGCCATCGCAAAGCTCGTTGGCGACGACGCGGACCTCGCTGCGCAGCGAGCCGACCTCGCGATGGCCAAGGCGCGCGTCATGGCCGCCAACCGCGAGGGGCGGGACGCGGCGGCCTCGGCGTATCGCTCGGTGCTCGACGACGCGCGCGTCGACGAGACGCGGCTCAAGGCGGCGCTCCTTTCGTTCGAGTCTCTTCTTGGCGCAGCCGACTCTAGGACGGACGATCGGCGCTGGCTGTTTGGCTGGAAGGTCGATCACGCACCGGAGGGCGGTCTCGTGCCGGCGCTGCTTGCTTGGGCATCCGCCGAAGAGACCGCCTTCCTCGACCTGCCGCGTGCCTTCGAGCTCTACCGGCGCGCGCAGGCGCTCGACCCCGAGAATACCGAGGTGATGGCGAGCGTGTCGCGGCTAGCATTGGCGACCGGCGACACCTCGGGAGCGATCGCTGCCCTGACCGCGCGCCGGGATCGCAGCGAAGGGGCGGCGCGAAGCGCGCTCGAGCTCGAGATCGCGACCATACTCGTCGAGCGGACGGACCACCCGGAGGAAGCCCTCGCCTCGGTTGCGGCCGTGCTCCAGAGCTCTCCGCAGGACGAGATCGCCCTCGGTCTCGCGGGCCGCCTCCTGGCGCTTCCCGCGGCGCATGTCCAGGCGATCGCCATCCTCGAGAGGACGAGCGACGCGGTCGAGGACCCGGACGTGCGCGCGCAGGTACTACGCTACCTCTTGGACACGCAGGCGGATCCCCCCGACTCGCGCGAGCTTCGTCGCCGATGGTTCGAGCGCCTCCTCGAGCTGCGGCACGCGCAAGGAAACGTCGACCTCGCCCTCCACACGGCCCTCGCCGCCGCCGCCGAGCTTCCCACGGTCGAGTCGCTCTGGGATCGCGCGGAGAGCCTTGCCCGCGAGCTGCAGCGACCCAACGAGGTCGCCGAGCTCTACCAGACCGCCCTGGCGCAGCCGCTGCCCCGGGAGAGCGCGCTGGCCCTCGGCCAGCGAGCCGCGACGTTCCACGAGGAGTGGTTCGAGGACTCCGCCGGTGTCGTGCGCATCCTTGAGCGCGTTCTCGAGATCGACCCATCCGCGTCGTGGGCCTTCGATCGTTTGAAGCTGCTCTTCGACGCGGGCGAGCGATGGGACGATCTGTTCGCGCTCTACGACCGTGCCCTCGCTTCAGCGGAGTCCGACAGGCGGCTCGCGCTGCTCGAGGACGCCGCGCAGATCGCCAAGGACTTCGCCAACAACTCCGACCGGGCCATCGGGTATCTCGAACAGCTCCTGGTGCTGAAGCCTGGAGACCGCCGACTCGTAGCGGCGCTCGAGCGCCTGTACGAGCGGCATGGTTCGCACCGGGAGCTCATCACGCTCCTGTCGGCCCAGATCGCGTCTCTCGCGCCTGCCGAAGCGCAGCGGGCGAGGGCGCGCGTCGCGCTCTTGTGGCTCGACGAGATCGGGGACAGTGCGTCCGCGCTCGCGGTGATCGAGGAGATTCTCCAGCACGCCGATCGTGCGGGCATCAACGTCTTCGAGCTTCTCGAGAAGGTGCTCTCGGCAGCCCCGCCGCACGCCGAAGCGCGCGAGTCGATCGCGCCGCCGTCCGATCTTGCGCAGGCGGGCACCGCGAAGCGGAGGGACTCGATACCGCCCAAGAGCAAGCGCGTCCCCGTCCGGCAGCGCGCCGCCGCGCTCCTCAAGGAGCTCTACACGGAGGCCGGTCGGGAGGCGGACCTCGTGCGCATCCTCGAGATCGAGCTCGAGGCGGTCACGAACGTCAAAGAGCGCATTCGCAGGCACAACCAGATCGCCGCCATCCACACGAAGCTCGGCAACGACGTGGCGGCCACCGAGCACTTGGCGTCGCTCGTGATGCTCGAGCCGGACGTCGCGACCCATCGCACGCAGCTCTCCGAGCTCGCGGCGAAGATCGGACGCTACGATCGTCTCGCCGAGGTCCTTGCTGCGGCGGCGGACGAGTCCAACGACGACGAGCTCCGCGTCGAGCTGCTCATGCACGCGGCGGACGTCCAGGCCTCACATCTGCGAGACAGCGGCAGGGCGATCGATCTCCTGCTCCGCGTCCTGGCGCTCGCGGGCGTCGCCAAGACTGCGGCGCTCGCCGCGGCGCGCCGGGCCGAGCCGCTCCTCGAAGCCGCGGGACGGTCCTGGGAACGTCTCGACGTGCTCGAGCGCATCGCCGAGCTCGAGCCCGATGTTCCTGCGCGCATCGCCGCGCGGACCGCGGCCGCCGTCCTTGCGACCGAGCTCGGCGAGAACGTCCGTGCCATCGCAGCGTGGGAAGCGCGCCTGGAGGTGGACCGCGAGCACGGCGCCGTCGCGCTCGATGGGCTCGTCCCGCTTCTCGAGCGCGAGAAGCGCTGGCCGCGCCTCATCGAGGTCCTGGACCGCCGTGCCAGCACGGAACGCTCTGCTCTCGAGCGTCGCGCGGACCGCGTTCAGATAGCGCGCATCCAGAGCACCGAGCTGGCGGCCGTCCCGGAAGCGATCGCCGCGTGGCACGCCGTTGAGCAAGAGTTCGGCGAGAGCGACGAGAGCATGGACGCGCTGGCGTCTCTCTTGAAGCAGGCCGACAGATGGGCGGACCTGGCGGACCTGTTCGAGCGCGGCGCCGCTCGCGCCGCGACACCCGAGCGTCGCGCCGAGCTCCTCCACCAGCTGGGCGATCTTCAGGCGGAGCGCCTCACCGCCTTCGACAGGGCGATCACGAGCTACGAGGCAGCGCTCGCCGCCGACCCCCGCAACGAGGGCGCGCGCGCGGGCCTGCGCGCGCTGCTCGACGCGTCGGCGTGGCGCGGGGCAGCCATCCGGGTCCTGCTCGGAGCGTTCTCCGCGACGGATGAGTGGTCGCTCGCGCTCGAGTTGACGGAGCATCGCCTCGCCGCGGCCGAAGACGCTCCCGCTCGGGTCGCCGTCCTTCGCGAAGTCGCGCGGGTGTCGGAGGAGCGGGCGAAGAACCAGGGCCACGCGTTCCAGGCAGTTCGCCGCGCGTTCCTCGAGCTCGCCGAGGATCGGGAGCTGCAGTCGGAGTTGGCGCGCCTCGCGGAGGCCACGGGCGAATGGCAGGCGTACGCCGACGCCTACCGGCACGTCCTGGAGCGCGAGGAGACTCGCGCGGACGCGAATGTCGCGTGGCTTGCGCAGATGAGGCTGACCGTCGGGGAGGTGCTCGAGAGGCGCCTGGACAGCGCTCCTCGCGCGCTCGAGGCCTACGTGAAGGCGGCCCAGGAGGCTCCCTCGGACGTTCCCATCGCTCGGGCCGTGATCCGCGCCGCGGGCGCGACAGCGCGGTGGGACGCCGCCGCGACCGTGGTGGTCGCCTACGCCCGCGCGGCGGGTGGCCCGAGCAGCGACCTGCTGGATGCCATCGAGGCTGCGGCGCAGGGCCCCGCGGCCTGGGACGGCGTGACCAGGGCGCTCGCCAGCGCTGTGGCGACGGCGGCGGACTTGCCGTCGCCCATCCCACGCGACATCGAGGCCCGGATCGGTACGTGGCATCGCGATCGGCGAGGGGATCCGGAGGCGGCGGAGGCGGCCTTCTCACGCGCGCTCTCGCACGACAGCCTGAACGCCGAGTTGCTCGCGTCGCTCGCGCAGATCCAGCGCCGCGCCAAGGGTCGCCCCCTCATCGACAGCCTGCTGCGCCTTTCTCAGGCGACGGGAGGCGACCTCGATCTGCTCCGTGAGGCAGCCGAGATCGCGGTCGACAGCGTCGCCGACCGGGCGCTCGCGAAGTCGATCCTGGATTCGCTCATGCGTCTTGCCAGGGAGCGCTGGGTAGGCGACAGCGCGCGCACCGAGCCCGCGCTCGGGAGCCCCGTCGCGCCGGGCCCCCTCGTCCGGTGGACGCTCGAGCAGCTCGTGCGCATCCACGACGACGAGGGCAATCCGGAGCGCACCGTCGAGCTCCTCGTGGAGACCGCGCGCCTACCCTTCGAGCGGGTCGTTTCACGCACGATGCTCCACGACGCCGCCCGGATATCGCGGACGAAGCTGGCCGACAACACGCGGGCCATCGTCCTCTACTCCGGCCTGTTCGACGACAATGTGGAGGATGCCGAAGCCGTTCGAGCGCTGGTCGAGCTCTACGAGCTCGAGGCGCGGCACGCGGACCTCCTGATTCTCCGCACGCGGCAGATCGCGAATGCGCGGTCGATCGAAGAGAGGCTCGCCCTCCGCCTGCAGGCTTCGAAGCTCGAGATGACGCTCGGGAACACGGACGGGTGCATCAAGGCCCTGCGAGACAACCTGGCGGAGTCGCCCCGCCACGCGGAGACCTGCACGACGCTCTTCGAGGTGCTCGGAGTCCACGGGCGCTTCGCGGATCTGGCGGTCGCGCTCTCGCACCAGGCCGAGCTCGCCGAGGCCGAGAACGAGCAGGCCGCAGCGGCTGACCTCTGGGAACGCGCAGCCGTCGTGAGCGAGGAGCGTCAAGCGGACGCCCAGGCCGCCGTCGCCCGGTTCAAGCGGGTCGTGGCGCTCGAACCGCGCGCGAGCTCGCTGGACGCCCTGGCTAGGCTGTCCGCTGCGCACGGCGACCAAGCGAGCGCAGCGCAGTACCTGGAGAAGCTCCATGCGCAGGCCGTCGAGAGCCAGCAGGCAGGCCTCATCCTTCGCCTCGCTGACGCCCTGACGGCCTCCGGACGCGCCGACCTTGCCCGGGCGCGGCTGGAGGAAGAGCTCGCGAAGTCTCCGAACGCGGAGCCGGTGCGCGCGCGCCTGGCGCAGGCGTACCGGGAAGCCTCCGCCTGGGAGCCGCTCGCCGAGCTCCTGTCGGTGGGCGCAGAGCACGCGCCCGACAAGGCTACCCGCCTCGGGCGCCTCCTCGACGCCGCGGATCTCTATACCGCCCGCAGCAAGAGGCCCGAGCTCGCGATACCACTCCTCGAGCGAGCGTCCGATCTCGACCCCGAGAACCGTACGATCCGCCTCGCTCTCGCGGACGCCTTGGGCGCCGCGGGGCGGTTTGGCGACGCGCAGACTCTGCTGCGAGCGCTCATCGACAGCTTCGGCGGTCGTCGCCCGAAGGAGCGAGCTCCGGTCCACTACTACCTGGCGCGCCTCGAGCTCAAGATGGGCGACCGTGCGCGCGCTCTCGTCGAGCTCGACGCCGCGACCCGGATCGACCCCGCCAACCCGCAGATCCTGCGGGCGCTCGCGGAGCTCGCACGCGACGATGGCCAGCTCGATCGAGCCGAGCGATCCTACCGAGCCCTTCTCGTCGCCCTGAAGCGCCCGGAGGAGGCGGACGACGCGGCGCCGATGGTCCGCTCCGAGGTCCTGCTCGAGCTCGCCGCCATCGCGGAGCGTCAGGGGGAGCAGGAGCGCGCCGGGGAGATCCTGGAGAGCGCGCTCGAGACAGCGAGCAAGAGCGACGTGGAAGCCCGGCGAATGGAAAAGTCGCTTCGCGACCGCGGCAAGTACGAGACCCTCGTTCGTGCGCTCTCGGCGCGGCTGGCGCGTGCAGGCGGTACGCCGAGCGCCGCGCCCATACTCTCCGAGCTTGCGGAGGTACTCGACGTCCAGCTCGGGCACCTGGCTGACGCGTTCGTCGCCCGGCTGCGAGCCCTGTCCCTCTTGCCGACATCGATCGAGACGCATGACGCGGCCCTCGCCCTGGCGCGCCGCACGGCCGGGGTCTCACGTTACGTCGACGAGGTGGAGAAGCTCGTGGCGGGCGCGGAGGCGACCGGAAGCGGAGATCTGGCGTGCACGCTTCTCCTGCGCCTCGGCAAGGTCGCCGAGGAGGAGCTCCACGACGATGCGCGGGCGGCGGATCTTTACCGGCGCGCGCGCGTGGCGCAGTCGATCTCTCCGGGCGCCACCGAACGGGACCTCGAAGTCCTGCGCGCTCTCGACCGGGTGTACGAGCGGTTGGGAGATCGAGAGGCGCAGGGCCGCGTGCTGGGCGAGCGCGTGGAGATTGAGTCGAAGATGGGGCAGGGGCACGCGAGCGGCGACGCGCTTTATCGCTTCGCGGCGCTCAGGCTCGAGTTGGCCGAGACGCTGGACGAGGGCTGCGATCGGCTCGCTGCTGCGCTCGATGTCGTCAACGACACGGAGCGCGCCGTTGCCACCCTTAGGACCGCCGCCGAGGCTCACCCGACGAGCCGCCGAGTGCTCGATCTCTACGAGCAGGTAGCTCGCACGCCCGGTCGCGAGCGCTCGCTGGTGGACGCACTGACGCGCCAAGCAGCGTTGCCGGCAGCTTCGACCGAACCGCTGCGCGAGGCGATCGGAGTGGCCCGGGACCTCGGCGACGGCGTCCTGACCGAGACGCTGCTTCGCCGGTACATCGACCGAGGGCGTGAGCTCGACCTCGTCGCGGAGACCGGATGGGCCCTCGCTGCCCTGGCGGAGCTGCGCGAAGGCGCGGGAGACATGGCGGAGGCGATCGCGTTGAAGCGCCAGGCTGCCGACGTGAGCGACCCCGAGGTTGCTCGCCGGCTCCGCTTCGATATCGACCATCTGGCGGCGGACGCGCTCGGCGATCTCGAGCTGGCCGCGCAGACCTACGAGGGCGTGCTCGAGCACGAGCCCGCCGATCGCGAGGCATGGCTGCCCCTCCTCGAGGTTTACCGTCGCACGCACAGGACCGACAAGCTGGTCGATCTGCTGGCCAGAGTGGTGGATTTCGTCGACGACAACTCCGAGCGCTCCCGGCTGCGTCTCGAACGAGTGCGCGTCATGATCGATCAGCGCGGTCTCGGAGACGACGCAGCGGCGCCGCTACGCGAGATAGTCGACGACGATCCGAGCCAGGTGGAGGCGGCGATCCTGCTCGCCGGGATCCTGGAGCGCACGGGTCGCGACGACGAGCTGAGCGAGCTGCTCGCCAAGCAGATCGACTCGGCCAAGGATCGTTCAGAGTCGGCCTCCGTGGGGTCGCTCTCGCTCCGTCTCGCCGCGTTGCTCGAGAAGAAGAGCCGACCGGACGCCAGAGCCGCCCTCTATGCCGCGCTCGAGTGGGAGCCGAAGAATCTGGAGCTCCTGCGTGCGCTCGTTCGCCTTCACTCCGAGGAGGGCGACACCAACGACCGGGCCGACGTGATCGAACGCCTCCTCGGCCTCGAAGCCGGCGACGAAGGGGAGAAGATCGCGCTCCAGCTCCACTCCCTCCGCACGGAGCTTGGGGACATGGAAGGCGCAGAGCGGGCCCTGGAGCTCGGATATCGGTCGAATCCTGCGGGGACGATCGGCGCGCGGCTCGAGAAGCTCTATCGGGCGCGGGGCGCGTGGGCAAAGCTCGCGGAGCTGTTCGTGGTCGACGCTGGGGCGGAATCCGACGCATCCCGGCGGGTTGCCCGGTTGCGTGAAGCAGCGAGCATCTACAAGGAGCAGGTAGCCGAGCCAGCCCGTGCAGCCGAGTTGCTCCGCCAGGCCCGCGCAGCGGCGCCCGAGGATCGCCAGCTACTGGACGATCTCGTGGACATGCTCGTGCTGGCACGAGATCCAGCTGGAGCGGTCACCGAGCTCACCTCGGCCATCGAGCGGCCGGTCTCCACCCGGCGTCAGGACGATCTCGCGGCCGTCTCCGGAGACGCCATCCTCGCGCCGCTCTACGCGCGCCGCGCGTCGCTGCAGATTTCTGTCGGCGAAGTCGAGCTCGGAGCGGGCGATCAGGAGCGCGCGTTCAAGCTTGGCGGCGCACCGTTCGTGGCGGAGCTCGTCGCACAGCTGCAGCGCCTCCGAGGTGCCGCTGCCCAGCGTGGCGACGCGGCCGCCGAGCGGGGGTTTGCGATGCGCCTCGCCGAGGTGTTGCCCATCGCCGGAGACGTCGAAGGCGCTCGAGCACTCCTCTCGGAGCTCGTGAAGCAGAACGCCAAAGATCGCGACGTGCTCCGCCTGCTCGGGCGGATCGAGGAGCACGCGCAGAACTGGGACGGCGTGACCGCAACCTACCGCCGGCTCATTGCGCTCGAGGAGGGCGACGCCCTGGTCGAGATAGCGCTTCGCCTCGCCGATGCTTGCGAGCGGGGCGGTCGCTTCGGCGACGCGCGAGGAGCCCTGGAGCGCGCCCGGTTGGCCGCTCCTCACGACGAGGCGCTACGCGCGTGTCTATCCGACCTCTACGAGCGCTCGGGCGCCTACAAGGAGCTCGCCGAGATGAACCTTGCCGATGCCAAGGTCGCCAAGGACGTCGCTGGCCGCTTCGCCCACCTGCTGCGCGCGGGCGCACTGCTCGTTCAGCACGGCGCCGATCCTCGAGTTGCCGCGGTCGCGCTCGAGGAAGCGCACGCGCTGCGTCCGTCCGACCCCGAATGCACCGTGCTGCTCGCGGATGCGTACACGCTCGCCGGTCGGTCAGGGGAGGCCGTCGAGCTCATCAATCAGGCGATTGCCTCCCACAAGGGCAAGCGCTCGAGGGAGGTCGGCGCTCTCTACCATCGCTTGGCTCGCGTCTCGCACCACGCCGGCGATCAAGCGAGCGAGGTAGCGTGGCTCGCGTCCGCGCTGGACATGGACGGCCAGAACGGTTTCGTCGCTTCGGAGCTTGCCACGGTCGCGATGGGTCTTGGACAGATGGAGGTCGCTACGCGCGCGCTGCGGACCATCACGATGCTCAAGCCGCCGGTGTCGTCGCCCATCTCGAAGGGCATGGCCTACCAGTATCTCGCAGAGCTTGCGCGGCAGCAGGGTGACATCAAGCGGGCCGTCATGCTCCTGAAGCGAGCCGTAGACGAGGATGCGACGCTGGAGAGCGCGCGGCTGATGCTGGAGTCCCTGCAGGAGTGAGCGGCAGGCGGCGCTACAGGCCGCCCTTTGCGATCATCTTGTAGAGGCCGTCCAGCCGGCGCTGAAGCTCTTCGTTGTCGTGGTCGTCCTGGATTGCCGTGATGAGCGCCACCCGCGCCTCGTCGAGCTTGCCGAGGGCGATGAACCGGTCAGCCTTGACCGCAAATTGCTTGGCGCGCGGCGTCTTGGCGATCTCGTAGAGCGCCCGCACCCTTGGGGGCTCGGGCTTCTTCTCCACCTCGTGCTCCACGTACCGGAGGTTGCCCTTCGCCAGGCTCGCGTCGTACCTGGCTCGCGTCATCGGGCGGCTCAGGATCCGGTAGGCCTCGACGCCGCGCTTGAAGACCTCGGCTGCCGCCTGCGCCACCTGCGGCTCCGCCTCGATGTACTGGTCGGGGTGACACCTGAGGGCGAACTTGTGAAAAGCCTCCTTGATGGTCTTCGAGTCCGCGCGAGGGTCGACGCCCAGGATGTCGTAGTAGCTCTCCCACCCAACGCGAGCCCGCCACAAGGCGAGCATCTTCTCGGTCATCGCAGCCACGTTCTACCGCCTATTCCAGGGAGTGCCGCTCTTGGCGCGACATCATCTGCTCGACGTCCGCGGCGTCGTTCTGCGCACCAAGGAGGCGCATCTTCGCGGCGGTCTCCCGTCCGCTGTCGAGGTCCTTGGCCCGAACGTTGAGGATGCCGTCTGCATCGATCTCGAAGACGACCTCGATCTGCACTTCACCGCGTGGCGCCGCTTTGATGCCGGAGAGCTCCATGTCGCCGAGGCATGTGTTGGCCGCGAACTTCTCGAGCTCGCCCTGCGCCACACGGACGACCACCGCGGTCTGCCCGTCCGACGCCGTTCGAAAGACTCGCGTTCGGTCGCAAGGCACGGGCGTGTTCGCCGTGATGAGCACGTCGGTGTAGCCGCCGGCCACCTCGACCCCGAGACTGAGCGGCGTCACGTCGATGAGCAGCGGTGCGGCGCTCTGCCCGGACTGCGCTGGCGCGGGCGTGGAGGAGGCCGGTGCGGGAGCGGGCAACGACGGCATCGTCCACGGGTTATTTTGCGTGGCCGTCGGCGTTGGTGCAGAGCCTGCTAGACCCGGCGTCGTGGGCGCCCTGAGCGGCACGGCGGCCGGCTGCGGCGGCGGGGCCGGGGGCTCGGGCGCAGGTTCCGCCCACAGGAGCGGGATGGAATACTCCTCCGGCGCTGCCTGGTGCTGCGCCGGGGGGCTGGCAACGGGGGGAGGTCGCGGGCCGGACGCGACCTCCGAAGCCGGCTTGCGCTTCCCGCTGACGACCGGCAGCGTGTTAGGCGCTAGCGATTGGCGTGGCGATGCACCCGTCGGCGGGCGAAATTGGCCCGTGGGCATCTTGCGTGCGGCTGCTGCCGTCGCCGCGCGGTTCAGCGAGAACGCCTGGATCGCCGCGCCCAGGGCGACCACTTCATCCGGGTTCACGCCGCGCACTGCGGGCCGGCGGAAGTACTCCTCGGCCCGTTGAGCGACCAGGGGCATCCGCGTGGCGCCCCCGACGAGCAGCAGACGCCCCAGGTCCTTCACTCCGACCCCGACGGTCTCGAGCGAAAAACGGCATGTGTCGAGGGTGCGGGCGATGAGCGGGCCGCTCAAGCTCTCGAGCTCCGCGCGGGTCATCGAGAACGTCATCGGCAGGATCGCACCACCGTCGCCGTACGCGATGTCGTTGAGCTCGATGCTCGCGTGGTCCTCCGAAGAGAGCGCGAGCTTGAGCTTCTCGGCACGCGAACGAAGAATCGCCCACGCCGTAGGATCCTCTCGCGCGTCCACACGGTGTCTCTGCAGGATGTGCTGGGCCATCTTGGCCGCGATGATCAGATCGAAGTCGTCCCCTCCGAGGGACGTATCGCCGCCGGTCGCGAGCACCTCGTAGACGTTCCCCGACAGGTCGAGCAACGTGATGTCGAATGTGCCGCCACCCAGGTCGTAGACCGCGATCCGTTCACGGTCGCCCGACGCCTGTCCGTAGGCGAGCGCAGCCGCGGTCGGCTCGTTCAAGATCCGGAGCACTTCGAGCCCGGCGAGCTTGCCGGCCAGCTTGGTCGCGGCGCGCTGCAGATCGTTGAAGTTCGCAGGCACCGTGATGACGGCTCGGTCGACGGTCTCCCCTAGGGACTCTTCGGCGATCTGCTTGGCACGCCGCAGGACGAAGGCGCTGATCTCGGGCAGCGTATAGGTCTCGCCGCGGGCGGTGATCGTCACGCTCTGCTTCGGTCCCTGCTGAAGCTTGAAGGGAAACGTCCTGAGCGCTCCCTGGACTTCCTTCGAGTCCCAGGTCCGACCTATCAGCCGCTTCACCGAGTAGACGGTGTTGATAGGATCGACGATCCGGCGATCCTTCGCCGCTTCGCCGACGATGACGTTCCCGGAGGGGTGGAACGAGACGATGGATGGGATGAGCCGCGAGCCGGTCTCGTCCGCGAGTGTCGCGGCGCGACCCCCCCGCACCGCGCCCACGACGGTGTTGGTGGTGCCAAGATCGATGCCGACCGCGATGCCCATTCAGAAAGCTCGCCGACGAGCTTATACCGGACGGTCCCGTCTCCCAACTCCCTAGCGCGTGCGGACGGTCACGCGGCGCCGCGGTCGTGCTACGCCTTGGGCCCCATGTACTTCCAGGATCTCGTGTTGACCCTGCAGTCGTTCTGGACCCAGCGAGGCTGTCTGCTCGTACAGCCCTACAACTCCGAGGTCGGCGCGGGGACATACAACCCAGCGACGTTCCTTCGAGCCCTCGGGCCCGAGCCTTGGAATGTCGCATTCGTCGAGCCTTCGCGGCGCCCGACCGATGGTCGGTACGGGGATAACCCCAACCGCCTGCAGCAATTTCACCAGTTTCAGGTCATCCTCAAACCGTCCCCCCGCGACATCCAGGACCTCTACCTAGAGTCGCTCCGCGCGCTCGGTACGCATGCCGAAGACCACGATGTGCGCTTCTTGGAGGATGACTGGGAGTCGCCGACGCTTGGGGCCTGGGGCCTGGGGTGGCAGGTCTGGCTCGATGGCCTCGAGATCAGCCAATTTACGTACTTCCAGCAGGTCGGAGGCATCGACTGCAGGCCAGTTTCCGGGGAGCTCACCTACGGTCTCGAGCGCATCGCCATGTACTTGCAGGACAAGGACTCCATCTACGACGTGCTTTGGGCCAAAGGAGTCACCTACGGCGAGATATGCAAGCGCGCGGAGTGGGAGTGGTCGACGTACAACTTCGAGCAGGCCGACGTGAAGGCTCACTTCGCCACGTTCGAGCATTGCGAGGCTGAGGTGAAGCGCCTGCTCGCCCTGTCGGACGACCCCATGAAGAAGCTCGTCCTTCCCGCCTACGATTTCGTTGTGAAAGCGGCACACCAGTTCAACGTGCTCGACGCGCGTGGGGCCATCGGCGTGACGGAGCGGGCTCGGTTCATCGGCCGCGTGCGCGGGCTCGCCAAGGGGATAGCTGAAGCGTACGTGGCGCAGCGCGAGGCCATGGGTTATCCGCTGCTGAAGGAGGGACGTGAGGGCAAGTCTGCAGGCCAGCATGCTGCCGAGGCGCGGCCATGAGAGCCGCGGTGGTGTTCCTCCTGCTCGCGGGCTGCGGAGGGAGCGCGAAGGACGCGCGCTACCCGGCGCGCCCCGAGGGCTGCGATGTGAAGGTTTTTGCCGAGGCCCCCGACGCGCCGACGGACAACCTCGGACCCGTTCGCGCGAGCTGCGGCGAGGATATCTCGAGCGCCGACTGCCTCCGGACGCTCGAGGACCAGGTGTGCAGGCTGGGTGGGGACGTGGTCTGGGGGGTCCCGGCGGAGCCCGCGAAGGCGGACGGCAAGATCCGATGGTCCGGCCGTGCCGCCCATACGCGGGTCAAGTCGGCGCTTCCGGAAGGGGGCAGCCTCTAAGGCTCACGTAGGCGACGAGCCGCGTCGTGCCTCACTCGAGGCACTTCTCGAACGCATCGGCCGTCGTCGCGGCCATGGCGCATTGATGCTCGCTTGGTTGCACCTCCGTCGTGCAGTTTCGGAAGGCGTCCTCGTGAGCGGCTTGGTCGCGCTCTCGCTTCTGCTCCGCTTCCACAACAGGGGCCGAGGCAGTCGGAAACTTCTCCTTCACGACGAGCGTGGCATAACGAGAGATCAGCTCATCGCACTGCGCCGCGGTGACACGTGGCTTGCAAGCCACGCCCGGCAAGATCGTGAAGGCCCCGAAAAGGAGCGCCAGGCGACGTCCGGTCAGTGCGTGCACTTGTCGATCTCGGCGTTGGTTTGCGCGCTCTTCACGCAGGCGAGCATGCCATCGGTGACCCGTTTTCCGACGCAATCTCGGACCTCGTCCTTCATGTCCGCCCGCATCTCGGCCTTGCGCTTGTCGATAGTTGCCGGGTCCGTGATGCTCATGGCACGGAGCTGCGTCTCGACGTAGTGGTCGAGGATGAGGTCACAGTCGGCCTGGGTCGCCTTGCGGCCACAGCCGACCAGAACCAGGGATAATGCTATGGCGAGCTTGAGCATCCTCATGGTGAGCAACGACGGAGGGGCTAGACCCTTCCTCGAAGCCCCCAGCTCGTAGCATGGAGCGGGCGGCGCTCCCACCTGTCGGCTTCGGGCATCGTCGTTAGCCCGGCATGCTACAGTTTCCCAGTGCGGGCCCGCCAGGCCGTTGCCAACCCCGAGGAGATGCTGCGCAAGGCCATGGCCGCGCGCACGGCCGGGTTGCGAGCCCGGTACGCTCGGCGGGGCCTCGCGACGCGTGCCCCCCTCGACCGGACCACCCAGGCGATGCTGCTCAGGCAGCTCTATTTGTCGCACTTCGAGGTCCGCCGGTTCCGGCAGGCTCATGACGTCGCGCTTCAGGCGATCGAGCTCGGCGTCCTCAGCGACGTGCTGCACCAGGACGCAGCCCGCGCGGCGCTCGCGGCCGGGAATCTCGACCTAGCTCTGGGCCACCTCCGAATCGCCGCGCGCCGAGGGCCCGTTGCGCGCCGCGCGTTCCATCTGTGGACGCTGGGGAGCGCCCTCTTTCTGGCCCACCGCTACGAGGAAGCCATCGCGGCGCTGACGCGGGCGGCCCGGGTTACTGGAGGCGAGGCGCCGTTGTACCGGGGCCACCTGGCGCTAGCTCGCATTGCCAGCGGGGACGACGTCGACGATCTGCAACGCACCATCGACGAGCTCGCGAAGACCCCGGCAGGTCAGGGCTACGGAAGGTTCGTTCTCGGCCACCTCGCCTATGCGACGGGCGCATGGCTTGCCGCACGTCGGTACCTGGAAGGCTTCGTGAAGCGCACCGAGGGTGGTCGCGCGGCTCTCGGCATCGCCCTCGAGCCGGAAGTCCGGATGGCACGCGCCACCCTCGCCAAGATGGCAGCCCATTGATGTGGGATGCTCGGGTCCGGCCGACCACAGTGAGGAAGCGGCGATCCAGCACTCCTCGGGCCATCGACGACGGGCCCGAGTGCGCCGTCGTTGACGAATGAGCATTGATTACAGGTGCTTTTGCTCGCACCGCCACCTCCGGGTAAGCTCTGTCTTCGAAGCGGTCGCGGACGGATCGGCCGTTGCTAGTATGAGCCTGGGTTCCACGGAACCCCGTCTGGAGGCAGCCGTGCATCGTCCCCCGACTTCTACATCGAACCACCCGCAGCGAGCGCTCGCGGCCGCCGTCCTCATCCTCCTCCTCTTTACCCCAGCGCTCGCCTGGGCCGATGGGCCTGCGGGGACGCCGAGCTCGTTCGAGCAAGCCCTCGCGCGTGGACCGGTGTTCGCAGCCCTAGGGGCCTTCGTCGGCGGACTTCTCGTCAGTCTGACCCCGTGCGTCTACCCGATGATCGCCATCACGGTGAGCGTCTTCGGCGCCCGCGAAGCGAAGAGTCGGTGGCAGGCTGCGGCGCTGTCCAGCGTGTTCGTCCTCGGCATCGCCGTCATGTTTACGGCTCTCGGGATTGGGGCGGCGCTGTCCGGCAGCATCTTCGGCTCGGCGCTCTCCAACAAGTATGTCGTCGGGTTCGTCGCGATAGTCTTCTTCGTGCTCTCCGCGTCCATGTTCGGTGCGTTCGAGCTGGCCTTGCCGTCCAGTCTCAACAACCGGCTGGCGACGGTCGGAGGCATCGGGTTCGGAGGCGCGTTCGTCCTCGGTCTCGTCAGCGCCCTCGTGGCGGCCCCATGCACGGGGCCGGTGCTGGGCGGCATCCTCGTGTGGATTGCAGCGTCGCATCAGATCCTGCTCGGCACCGCGGTGATGTTCACCTTCGCGCTCGGGCTGGGCGTTCCCTTCTTCCTCGTCGGTACCTTTGCCGTGGCCCTGCCGAAGGGCGGCGCGTGGATGCTCGGGGTGAAGTGGTTCTTTGGGGTCGTGCTGGCCGTCGTTGCCCTCTACTTCCTCCGTACGGCCGTGCCCCCTCTACAGCACGTCGGTCGGCCGGACATCTGGTACGGCGCCCTCGCCGGCGCCTTGGTTGCGCTCTCGGTGGTCGGTGCCTGGATTCACGTTGCCGCCGAGCGCCGCGGAGCCAAGCACCCCGAGAGATCGAAGCCGTTCAAGCTCGGCTCCGCCCCCATTGGCATCTGCGGAGGCTTCATGCTGATCTCGTGGCTTGCTCTGCCGAGAGCAGGAGCCGAGCTGCGATGGGTCGACTCGGAGACGCAGGGTCGAACGCTCGCCGTCACGGAGCACAAGCCCGTCATCGTCGACTTTGGGGCGGCGTGGTGCGGAGCCTGCAACGAGCTCACGAAGCACACCTTCGCGGACGCGGACGTCCGCGCGGAAGCCGGCAGGTTCGTCGCCATCCGCGTCGACGCTACCGACGACGATAACCCTCAGGTGAACGCCGTGAAGGACAAGTACCACGTCGTCGGCTTGCCGACGGTCGTAGTGCTCGACAGCGAGGGCAAGGAGCGTGTTCGCTTCAACGAGTTCGTTCCGCCCGAGAAGTTTCTGAACGCCATCCAAGCCGTCAACTGAGCGCGTGTCGCCGTGCGCTGGCTTTCCGGCACCCGATCGACCGAACCCTACTGTGGGGTGCTGGGGAATCCCGCGTCGGCAGAAGGGGCGACGGTGTCAGGGATGACGCACGAAGAGAGGTCGAACAGCATGAACTCGAGCGCCTTCTCTTGCGGTGAGAGGTCGACGTTGTCGCAGCCGCCGGGCGGCGGGGAACTGTCGTTGGTGGCGGGGTTGCCCGCGACGTGAAGATCGCTGAACACCGCACGGCCGCAGTAGGTGGGCCCCGGGCTGTCCGGCGGGAGCGGCGCCGTCATGATCGGGGTATCAAAGGAGAAGTACATCGTGGCCCCCGACATGCCCGAGCTATCCGACGTGATCCACGGCTGCGAGGGCGTATTGGACGCGCTCACCGTGGCGTTGTACCTCGGCTGGTAGATCGATAGCTCGCCCGCCGGCTCGCTGTTCTGGCCGAGCGCGCCGACGTTGGTGAGCCATTGCTGAAGCGCAACGCCCTTCGGAAAGGGAGCCGAGCCCCCGTTGAGCGTCGTGTCCAGCACGCCACCGATGGGGCCTTGCTGGTTTCCGCCACCGCCACCGCCACCGCCGCCGCCGCCCATTCCGTCGGACCACGTCGCCAGGTTGCTGCCCCAGTCGCTCGGTGCCGAGTAATTCTGCATCGATCCCAGCGGTCCGCTGAACCACGAGTAATGGTAGTGCGACGCGAACGCTCGGCCTCCGGCGTTGAGATACGCCTCGAGCGCCGGAGGGTTGGCGTTGTAGGTCTCGCCGCCCTCGCACGACAGGAGCGTGATGTCGTACGGCATGAGCTGGGCCTGGCTCGCCCACAGGCTCGTGGAGCTCGTTGGCGCGCCAGCCATCGCGGGTGATTCGGCACGTCCGGCGCCGCTACCGCCGCCAAACCCTCCGCCACCTCCACCGCCAGTGTCACCGCCGGAGAAGATGTGGATGTGGCCCGCCGTGCTCGTTCCCGCAACGTACTCGGACGACGCAATCCCGATCCGCAGCATTAGGCACTCGAGCGTATCGGCCGAGCCTGTAGACACGGCGATGTCGGGAATGTTGTCGTTCGTGTCGCCGGCTGCGATCGAGCTCGGGAAGGTGAGCGATTTGTCCGCCTGCATGTTGCTCGTGCACTGGGCGACGTTGACGGTGACCTGCCGCCGCCACTTGCCCACCTGAATCACGAGAGGAACCGCGCTGCCTACTGGGACGTTGGTGAGCGTGAAGCTCCCATCGACCGCCGTCGTCGTGCTCGTGAGCGCACCGCTCTTGAACAGGGCGCCGCACGAGCACGCGTCCGATCCGGTTGGCACACCCTTCGGCAGAGGCTGGAGCGGGACGGCAGGGACGTAGACAGCGACGTTGTACAGAGGGTTCTTGCCTGCGGGGTCGTAGACCTTGCCCACGATCGAAGTGGTTCCGCCCCCCGGGCATGAGACATTGCAGATCAATCCCGTAGGGCACGCGATGCCGCCGCCCCCGCCGCCCGCGTCGTCGGATCCGCCGCCGCCACCCCCACCACCGAACATACCCCCGTCGTCACCGCCGCCCCCTCCGCCGCCACCCCCTCCTCCTCCACCGCCGCCTCCTCCGCCGCCGCCCCCTCCGCCGCCCCCGCCGTCCGCAGCGAGGTTGAACCCACTGCCCGTTTTCGTCCCGCTGCAGGCGGACATCGATAGGTAGCCGGCGAACACGGCGCTACCAACGAGCGTGGTTACGAAGATCGAGGAAGAACGCATGGGGGCCTCCAACTACTCTCGCGTTTTGCGCGTGTATGGTGGGCTTGCGGAGACCCATGCACAAGCACATCTCGGCAAAACGGCGCGCCTTATTGCGGTGATCGAAAAATGTGGCGCCGACGGAACGGCGCGCGCGGGGGCGTGTTCGATTGAGCTAGGGCTGAAACACTTCGCCCGTACTCGCAGGTTTGGGCTGCGGCTTCGGTGCCCCTGTCGAGCTGGCGGAGCTCGACGCTCCTGAAGATCCGGACGGTCCAGGCGAGCCTTTTCCGGCAGCGGAGTGCTTCGCGCTCGTACCGGGTTTCGCGAGCTCCGCGACGAAGTCTTCGGCCGCTTTCGCCTCGTGCGTCGCATGGTCCCTGATCGCCGCGAGAACCTCGAATGAGGCGCGGATCTCGCCTTTGACCTCCGCCGCGCTCGGCCGGCTCGGCCTGCGGAAGTCTTCCGACACGTGTGCTTCGAGATCGTGTCCCGTCTTCAGTATCTCGTCGATCTTCGTTGCCATCGCCTCGAGGCCCTTGGCGCGATCGACATCGGCACGGACGGCCTGGTCGATCGCTTGACCGAGAGCGCGCCCGTGGCTCCCAGCCTTGGCCGTGCGCGTCGATTGCTCGAGGGCGGAGTCCGTTGGATCGCCGTCGAGCTTGAGCGCGGTCAGGAGCGGCTGGTGGGCCGCCTTGCGGTCACCCGGCCACTGGGCCGCCGTGGCTTGCTGTGAGTGGACCGAGGCGAAGTAATCGTCGTACCGATCTTGCCCGGGCGCGTAGAGGTCTCCCGCGCGGACGTGCGACGCCCCCGCGCTCTCTACGCACCCGGCCACGGAGAAAGCCGCGAGTGCGCGCATCGACAGAAATGCGATCGCCGCGCGCGTCGATCGAGCGGTGAACCATTTTCGAGGCGTCGCCATGCGTGTCACTTGTCGCTACATCGCGCTGAGAGGACACGCGATCGAATTGGCGACGATCTTGAACCCGGAGTCGGTGGAGGCGACGAAGGCGACGACGCCGCGGCCGTCGGGGCCGATGGCGGCTTGGGCCTGCCCGGCGTTCAGGCCTTCCTCCGAGATCGTGATTGCCGGGCCGAGCGGCGCTCCCAGCGAAGACAAGGTCGTCGCCCGGACCTGATGGCTCGACACTGGCCCCTCGGTCCAGACGAGCAAAAACCGGCCGCCGAGCATCCCCGCGAGCGCCGGCGACATTGCCTGCTCGCCCAATCCGCCCGGCGGGATTGCGAACGACTGCGCGTCCTCGGGGGGGTTGCCCGGCTTCCACCGGAGCCAGCGGACGCCCCATGGAGCGCTCGCCTCCGCTCGGTCCGCCCAAGCGACGAGCACGGCGTCTCCGCTCGCGGCGAGCGTGGGAGAGCCCACCGACGGGCCCAGGCCGGAGACCTTCGAGAGCAGCCCGTTCGGCGTCTTGTCGCCCTTCAGCGAGCCCAACCAGATGGCTCCACCCTGCCGGAATGCGATGGCGTAGCCGTCCCCGACGGCGATGCCACGAAGCGCTTCGACGGGTCCGTCGGCGATGAGCGGCCAGATCGGCATCGGGTCATCCGAAGGGCGCGACGCCCAGGCGAGCTGGCCGTCGCTTGCGCCGATGAGAAAAGGCGTGTCGCCAAGGACCGTGTGGGCGTCTTCCAGGCCCGACCCTTTGTGATCGACGTCTGCGACCGCCCCGAGGTTCCTCTCCGACGCAGCCGCGCCAACGAGTGGAACGAGCCGGCGGATGGTCTCGCTCCCACGCGCCTTCGCCGTGGCTGCCACAGATAGCGAGACCGGGTCGACGATGACGGCCAGCCCGTCCTTCGGTCCAACCGCGAATCCGAGCGCCACCTTGCCCTGGCCGGCCACAGCCTCCACGCCGCTCGTCACCATCGCCCTTGGCGCGATGACGTGCGGTTCCCCGGCCACGCCGCATGCCGTGCGGCTCACCGGACCAGAAGGCCCGTGCCAGCGAGCGTCCAGGGCAACGGGAGGTGCAGCGCCCTCCGTGTCGCTCGGCGTCGGGCTCGATGACATCGCGACCGCGGGCTCGGCTTGCTGCGGTTCGGTCTTGGTCGTCGCAAGCCCCACGACGACCGCGATGATGCTCACGACGAACAGCACTGCCCCGAACGCGAGAGCTGCGACCGTCCACTTCTGCTCCGGTCGCTCGAGTAGCGTACGCAGGTCGTGGATGATGTGGCCCGTTCCGGCGGCCTGGCGACGGCCCGTGGTCTCGCCGCGGCTCTCCTGGCCCTGGTTCGGCGGAGCGAACTGGGGTGCAGCTGTCTGCACCTGCTCCGGCCGCGGAGGAGGCACCACCATCGGCAAGATCACGGGGCTCTGCGGCGCCACGATGACCGTTGGGAGCGCGGTGTTACCGGTGTCGGATCGATCGGGCAGCAGGATCGAAGCGCTGATCTCTTCAAGCTTCGGTCTCTGTGCTGTCACGTCCGCGCTGCTGTCCGGAGCGTCAGGTACGAGGTCGGCGAGATCCTCCACGCTCTCCGGCGGTCGAATCGGAGGAGGCGCGAGGGGCTGGGCAGGGAGCGGGAGCCCCTGCAGCGGGAGCGGGAGGCCCTGGGGCGGCGGCGGGAGTGGCTGAGGCGGAGGTCTCGAAAGGGGCCGCCCGGCCGGCATGTCAGCCCCACGCTCCATGCCCGGCGGAGGCAAGGAGAGAGGCTTCTTCGGCGGCGGCGGTATCGAGGACTGCCTCTGCGGCGGCGGAGGCAAGGAGGCAGGCTTGAGCGGCGGCGGCGGGGGCAATCGAGGGTCGGGCCCGTCACCCAGGTCGGGGGCGAAGGGTGGCCCTTCCAAGCTCAGGTTGTTCGCCTTTAGCGCCACGTTGCGGGTCGCGATCTCGATCGTCGGCGGCTCGTCTTTCGCTTCGAGCAGCCGCTCCGCTTGCTCGAGGGTCATCGAGGTGATGTCGACCGCCGTGTTGGCGTCGCTCCCCGACGTCGTCGGTTGTGAGGCGCCGGCCAGCGTCTCGGACGGCCTTGGCCGCGGGACGCTCGGAGCGTCCGGGACGATCTCGAGGGAGTCCTCGTCGAGGACTTCGGACGTCGACTGTGGGGCGACGGGTATCTCCGCCGCGGCCAGCTCCGTGGCCATCGGCGCCGCAGGAGCGGGTGCAGCGGCGGGGACCCTCTCGCTCGGTCGTGGAGCGGTAGGCTTCTCGCTGATCCGAACCGGCGGCGGGGGCTTCACGCTGCCCCCGGGCGGAGGCGGCGGCTTCGCGCTTGCGGTCGCCGGGGGGGGAGGAGGGGGGCGCACGCTTCCGGCAGGCGGTGGGGGCGGGGGAGGGGGCTTCACGCTGCCGGTGGGCAGCGGCGGGGCAGGCGGCTTTGCGCTCGGCGCGGGCGGAGGCGGAGGCGGCTTCACGCTCCCCGTGGGTAGAGCCGGCGGCGGGGGCAACGGGGCGGCCTCG